>Ga0247611_10000896_pt1 | contig 57028 bp, 32 predicted proteins | sample 177DNAGHGhighgp2_FD_192422 | JGI IMG/M metagenome (GOLD analysis project Ga0247611, IMG submission 192422) | Sheep rumen microbial communities from Palmerston North, Manawatu-Wanganui, New Zealand - 1770 DNA GHGhigh gp2 | ecosystem: Host-associated > Mammals > Digestive system > Stomach > Rumen... | reverse complement strand
GGCAGATAACTATGTTTTTAAGAATCTTATTTGGAAGTTTGCTGGATTAAATCTAATTTTGTCGGCAATTGGAAAGTGGTACACTTTTCAATTACTATGTGGTACACTTTTCAATTACCATATACATACAAATCCCAATAAGGTGACAAAATTCTATAATTCTACCAGTTTCGTGACAAAACTACAAGTTCCGATAGGGTGCCGGGCACTCCATCGTGAAAAAAATGCAGATTTGATGGTTACTTTTATTGGTGGTTTGTCATCAACAGGTGTAAACAAACAAAACCAATAATTTAGAAGTTGTGCCCGACACGAATCAGGGTATGGAAAAATGAAAAAGACTATCGCTCTCGCATTTTCAGTCGTAGTGTTAACTGTATCTGCATCCGTAGCCGCTTTGGCAGGCGGCACCCCCAGCAAGCATGTCAATGCCGCTGCCGACCATGAGGGTAAGCCCTGCCACGTCTCAAAATGTAATTGTCGGTCGTGCTATGGCAACAACTGGGGTAATTATTACTGCCTTCGCTGCAAGCATGATGTGAAAAAGCATTACTAAACCACTTGGCGCATTCGCTGCCATACAAGTCATAGAATGCAAGAAAAAAATTACGTTTCCTTCTTGTCACGAATTGTAGAATTTTAGAATTATAGTCATTCACGTGACTTATGTTTTCTGCGAATTGCTGGAATTTTAGAATTCCGTTATCATGGGGGCAGACTGAATTTCCATTAATTCGATAATTCGGGTTGATTAGACTGATTTTTTTAAAGTGAATCCAAGAAAAGATGAAAAGGAGGGATGAAAGCCCCTCCTTTTTTATGTTTTCAGGAAGGCTACCTTTGCCAAAATACAAAATATCGTAAAAATCGAACTTTTGGTGTTGATTTTCTTTAAAAATTTTGCGAATTGCTTTTATTTTCGTATTTTTGCCAAATAAACCTTTAAATAATTACGGATATGAAAAAAATCTACTTAATCATCGCCATGACCGTTATGGCTCTTGCTGTAAATGCTCAGCAGACTTTGAACTTGAGTACCTATAGTGGTACGAACCTTGAGAAATTTGATGGCAAGGAGTGCAAAGTGAATGTCAATCGCTATGTGTTTAACGGATGGAACACTATCGCGCTGCCTTTCTCTATGACTGAGATTGAGCTCAACGAGGTCTTCGGCTCAGATTGCCGTCTGGAGAAACTGGTAGGAGCAGAGGAAATGAACGGTAAGGTCACGCTCTTCTTCCAGGACTGCAAGGCAAATGGTATTGAGAGCAATGTGCCCTATATCCTATATTATAATGGTGAGAATGGAAGCGTGAAAATCACCAAAAATGCCTACATCTCCGATGCACAGCCCGTTCTGGGTTATGATGTGAAGGGCAGCGACGAGTATGTTTCGATGGAGGGCGCCAAGATGCACACCACTGGTATAGGTTTTTATGGTGTGCTCGCTGCTGACAACTCTGACGCCAAGTTTGTAAGCGTGGATGAGTCGCTGAATGGTTTCCATGCCACTCGCTGCTATGTGAAACTTGCCTCTGGCAATTCCAAGATCCTTGCCACACAGCATCTTGCTGCCGGTGAGACCTCCAGCATCAGCGATATCGTGAGAAGTGGCGACAAAGTGGATGTCTACACCATCTCGGGCATGAGAGTGGCCAATGGCATCAACGCCTCACAGGTGAACAAGCTCCAGCCGGGTATCTACGTGGTGAACGGACAGAAAATTGTTGTGAAGTAATCAGAGAAGTTGATTCGTTAATCGTTATAAAAAAGAGAGTGTGTCAAAATGAAATGACACACTCTCTTTTCGTGTATATTATATCCAAAATGCCCTGAATGTCGTGCTCTGGATTCCCCTCCCATCGCAGGGGAGGGGCTAGGGGTGGGGTTGTTTGGATTCTGCAATCGCTCTCATTTTCAATAGTTTGACACCCCAACCCCTCCCCGCAAGCGGGGGCTGCTGAAAAAGTAGGTTAATCCAATTTTTCATATCTCGATTATTCGTACCCCTATCTTGGAGCATAGTCAAAAATTGAAATCTCAGAGGCCACTTTTGATAGAAACAGGACTTTTTCAGCAGCCCCGCAAGCGGTGGAGGGGAGTCGCTGCTCACGGCCATTTACAACCATCACCCACTAAAAGGAATGGATATCTATTTTTGACACACCCCCTTTTTTATGTGTCGGAGGGCATCATTTGAGTGGATTCCATCCCTGTGCCTGGAGGGCAAATTCCTGACCATCGCGGGTGACCAGCATACGGCCCAGATTTTCGGCGGTGATATGTCCGATGACACGCACGCCTTCCAGCCCATCCACCTTCTCGTAGTCGCCGATGCTCACGGTGAAAAGCAGTTCGTAGTCCTCGCCGCCATTCAGTGCGCAGGTCGTCACGTTCAGGTTCAGTTCCTCGGCCATGACTGCGGTCTGATAGTCGATGGGGATGTTTTTCTCATACACACGACAGCCACAGTGGCTCTGTTCGCAGATGTGCATCAACTCGCTGCTCAGGCCATCGCTGATGTCCATCATGGCAGTGGGGTGGATGCCGTTCTCACGAAGCAGGGCGATGATGTCGCCACGGGCTTCTGGGCGTATCTGCCGCTGGATGATATACTCCTTTCCGGCGAAATCCGGTTCGAAATGTGCCAGTTGCTCCAGTGCTCCGCGGTTGCCTTTCTTGCGGGCCTCGTCCACCTGCTGGTAGTAGATGCGCTTCTCGCGCTCCAGCAATTGCAGACCCATGTATGCTGCGCCCAGGTCGCCGCTCACACAAATCAGGTCGGTGTCGTGAGCGCCGTTGCGGTAGGCGATTTCGCCCGAAGGTGCCTCGCCGATGCAAGTGATGCTGATGGCAAGGCCGGTGAGTGAGGAAGTGGTGTCGCCACCCACGATGTCGACACCCCATTTGTCGCAGGCAAGCCGCAGGCCGCTGTAGAACTGTTCCAGGTCCTCCACTTGGAAGCGTTTGCTCAGCGCTATGCTCACTACCATTTGGCGGGGGGTGCCATTCATGGCGAAAATGTCGCTGATGTTCACCATCGCTGCCTTGTATCCCAGGTGTTGCATGTCGATGTAGGTGAGGTCGAAATGCACACCCTCCATCAGCATGTCGGTGGTGACAAGCACCTCCTTGTCGGGGTAGTGAAGTACGGCGCAGTCATCCCCCACGCCTTTCAGCGTGGAGGCATTGCGAGGGGTAATGTCATTGGTGAGGTGTCGTATCAAACCGAACTCTCCGAGTTTCGCTATTTCCATGATGTTGTTGTGTTAGAGGTGAGAGGTGAGGGGTGAGAGGTGAGGGGTGAGTGGTGAGTGGTGAGGGGTGAGTGGTGAGGGGTGAGAGGTGAGGGGTGAGTGGTGAGGGGTGAGTGGTGAGGGGTGAGAGCTCATTTTTCAATTGATTCCTTTAATCATTTCCCTCATGAGTGTTGCGACCAGAGGCTGAGCGATGTTGGCGGCCTCCTGCACCTCCTCATGGCTTACCTCGACGGCCTCGTCGAAGCCACCCAGATCGGTGATGATGCTCACACCAAATGCCTTGATTCCGCAATGGCGGGCCACGATTACCTCGGGCACGGTGCTCATGCCAATGGCGTCACCGCCCATGATATGGTACATGCGGTATTCCGAAGGAGTCTCAAATGTGGGACCCTGCACACCCACATATACACCATGTTGCAATTTGATGCCATGTTCTTTTGCGATGGCATCGGCCTTGGCCACCAGTTTCAGGTCGTAAGGCTCGTGCATGTCGGGGAACCGGGGACCTGTGGGGAAGTTCTTGCCCCGCAGTGGATGCTCGGGAAACAGGTTGATGTGGTCGGTGATGACCATGATGTCGCCGATGCTGAATTTGGGGTTCATACCGCCGGCGGCATTGGATACGAAGAGCGTCTTGATGCCCAGTTCATACATGATGCGCACAGGGAAGGTCACCTCTTTCATCGAGTATCCCTCGTAGAAATGGAAGCGTCCCTGCATAGCCATGATGTCTACGCCGCCCAACTTTCCGAAAATCAGTTTTCCGGCGTGGCCTTCCACGGTCGATACCGGGAAATTGGGAATGTCGGTGTAGGGTATTTCTGTGCGGTCGGTGATTTCTGATGCCAGTTGTCCAAGGCCTGTGCCCAGGATGATGGCTGTCTTAGGACTTGTGGTCATCCTTTCTTTTATCCAGGATGCCGTTTGTAGGATTTTGTCGTACATAGTCAAGAATTTTATGGTTGAATGAAGTTTCCTTGTCTTGCAGTATTCTCACCTCTATGGGCAGCATGAAAAAGTTGTGGCGAAGGTTCTCGCTCAGGCCCCCGGCAGCGACCAGCCGGGCGGCGTCTTTCTCGGTGGTGATGGCAATTCTAGGGTGGGGGAGTGCCTCGAAGGTGCAGTTGAGCGTTTCGATGTCTTTCTCGCTGAAGTCGTGATGGTCGCCATATTCCAGGTGGGTGATGCGCGTGCAGTGCTGCTTGATTTCGCTCACCATCGGACCAGGCTCTGCGATGCCACTCACCAGTAGGATATGCTCGTCGCCGTGCAGGTCTTCCAACGGACGGCTGTCGCCGCAGAAGATGGGCTGGAGTTCCTGATAGGCCATGGTCGAGAAATACAGCGTCTGGTGACTTGCGAGATGGAGCCGCTGGGCCAGGTGCCGGCATTCAGTACTGCTCATGTCAGCAGGGCATTTGGTCACGATTACGATGTCGGCGCGGCGTTTTCCGCGGCGTGGCTCCCGCAGACGGCCGGCGGGCAGCAGGGCATCGTCCATGATGGGGCGGTTGTAGTCCACCAGAAGGATGCTCAGCCCCGGTCGCACATAGCGGTGCTGGAAGGCGTCGTCGAGTATCACCACTTCCACTCCGCGTGTCGCGCGGTCGGTGTGAAGTCGGCGGATGCCCTCGCGCCGGTCGGCATCGACGGCAACGGTCACACGTGGGAATTTGCTCTTGATTTGATAGGGCTCGTCGCCGATGTCGTGGGCGGTAGATTTGCTGGTGGCCAGCACGTAGCCGCGTGTGCGTCGTTTGTACCCACGGCTCAGTACGGCCACCTTATGTTCGCGACTCAGCAAGCGTATCAGGTATTCCACATGGGGAGTCTTGCCGGTGCCACCTACGGTGAGATTGCCCACGCTGATTACAGGCAGGTCGAAGCCCTGGCTTTTCAGCACGCCAAGGTCAAACAGTTGGTTGCGCACCCATAGTCCTGAGCCATAAACCCATCCAAGGGGCAATAGCCATCTGTTGATGCTCTTCCGTCTTTTCATCCTGTCGTCAGTTAGTTGCACCAGGCCTGAGACGCTCGGCCTGTCTGTTACCTTATATTCATATAGAAGGGGATACGGGCCTGGATGGCGTCGTGCTGATTGATTTCGCGAAGCAGTTTCAGTGGTTCATACAGTTCGCCGAGACTGGCACGCATCGACTCATCCAGATAGTTGTTTCTGGCCTTCTCTCCACCCGACAATAGTTGCTCGAAGGCATCGACGGGAGCAGGGTAGGAGCGGGTGTGGTACTCCGTCAGCTTGGCAAGGGCGGCTGCCTTGGAGACAGCGTCGTCAAGGCCACCCAATTGGTCTACCAACTTGATCTTAAGTGCGTCCTGTCCTAGCCACACACGGCCCTGGGCAATATTCTCGATGCTGTCGACGGGCTGCTTGCGGCCATCGGCCACACGCTGGCGGAAGAGTTTGTAGCCACGGCCTACGTATTGGTCCAGATATCCCATTTCCTCGGCTGTGAACGGGCGCGAACTGGTGCCGAAATTACTGTTCTTGTTGGTCTTGACCTCATCGAATTTCACACCAAGTTTCTCGGTGAGAAGTTGGCTCATGTCGGGGAACATGCCAAAAATGCCGATACTTCCGGTGATGGTGGTGGGCTCGGCCACAATCCACTGTGAGCCACAACTGATGTAGTAACCACCTGAGGCGGCCATGCCACCCATCGAAACCACCACGGGCTTCTTTTTCTTCAACTGCTCCAGTTGATGCCAGATTTGCTCCGAGGCGTATGCACTGCCACCGCCGCTGTTCACGCGGAGCACCACGGCCTTCACATCGTCGTCGTTGGCAAGGTCTTCCAGGTCGGCACACACCACCTGGGCATCAATCACCGGACCATTGCTGGCCATACTCTGCGCGTTGCCATCCACAATGTCGCCAACGGCATAATAGACTGCGATTTCGTCACCGTCGTCGTCCTTGCTCTTCACATTCTGCATGTCGGCAAGGCTCAGTTGGTAAATCTTCTCGTCTTCGTCTATCTTGAGCAATTTCTTCACCTCTTTTTTCACCTCGTCGGTGTAGAGCACGCCGTCGATCATTTTCTTGGCAAGCAAATCCTTGCTGGTGGAGAATGTAATCAGACTGTCGGCATATTCGTTGAGCTTTTCCTTGCTGATTTTCCGGCTTTCCGACACGTCGGTAAGCACATTGTCCCATAAACCATTGATGTAGGCAGTCACCTGCTCGCGGTTGGGCTCGCTCATCTGGTCGGCGGTAAACTGTTCGGGAGCACTCTTGTACTTGCCTACTTTCGTGAGTTGCATCTTCACACCGAATTTTGCCATCAGGTCTTTCAGGAATATGGGCTCAGCGGCCAGACCATGCCAGTCTACCTGGCCTTCGGGGTTGAGGTATATCTTGTCGGCGACAGTGGCCAGATAGTAGGTGCCTTGGGTGTAGGTGTCGCCGTAGGCGATAATCCACTTTCCGCTCTTCTTGAAGTCGAGCAGACTCTTGCGGAGTGCCTGGAGCGATGCCCAGGAGTCGGAGGTGAACATGCCGGCCTCCATATAGATGCCTTTGATGTCATCATTGTCCTTGGCTTTCTTGATGGCGGCAACTGCCTCGTCCAAGCCTATACTGGAAGTCCCGTTACCTGTCAGCATGCTGAACACGTTGGATTCCGCGCGCTCTTCCAGAGCACCCGAAAGGTTGAGCACAAACACGCTGTTGTCTTTTACAGATTTAGTGGCACTGCCCGAGGCTACCATGCCCACCAGGCACATCATACCCAGGATGCCAAAAATCAGCATGAAAATCAGAATGCCAACTACTGTGGCGAATACCATTTTGAAGAATTCTTTCATCTTTTATTTGAGTTTTATAGTTTGTGAAGTCTGTCTAATAGGGAAGGTCGGAGTATTCGGAGTATTCGGAATTTTCGGAATTATTCAGAATTTTCAGAATTTTCAGAATTTTCAGAATTTTCTGATTACTCAGAATTATCATTTCTCATTTCTCAATGGGTTTTTATCGCTCTGATACCATTCGATGAATCGACTGATGCCCTCGTGCAGATTGATGCGGGGCTTGTAGCCGATTTCGCGCTCAAGGCGTGAAGTGTCGGCGTAGGTCATATACACGTCGCCGGGTTGCATGGGTTTCATCACCATTTCAGCCTTTTTGCCAAGAGCCTGCTCTATCTCGTTGATAAAGTCCATCAGTTTCACGGGGTTGGAGCAGCCGATGTTGTATACGCGGAATGGCACACCATTGGGTGAGTCTTCTGCCACTGGTGGCTGGTCCAGGCACAGAATGCTGCCCTGGGCGATGTCGTCGATATAAGTGAAGTCGCGCATCATGTCGCCGTGGTTGAACACATTGATAGGCTTGCCTTGTGAGATGGCGCTGGCGAAGAGCATGGGTGCCATGTCGGGGCGCCCCCAGGGGCCATATACCGTGAAATATCTCAAACCGGTGGAGGGTATGCCATACAATTTGCTGTAACTGTGGGCCATCAGTTCGTTTGATTTCTTGCTGGCGGCATACAGGCTGACGGGGCAGTCCACTTTGTCGTCTTCCGAGAAGGGTGCTTTGGAGTTGAGACCATAGACCGAACTCGACGATGCGAACAACAAGTGGCTCACCGGATAATGGCGGCAGCATTCCAGAATGTTGAGGAAACCTGTCAGGTTGCTCGTCAGATAGGCGTATGGGTTGGTGATCGAGTAGCGGACGCCGGCCTGGGCGGCTAAATTGATCACACGGTCGAAAGACTCCTCGGCAAACAGATGGTCGAGAGCCTCCTTGTCCTCCAAGCCCATGCGGACAAACTTGAGATTGGGCAATGTGTCGCTTTGCAGGCAACTGCCAAAGGGCAATGCGCCTGCATCCTCTGTGTGAATACCCAGTTCAGCCAGCCTTCCCGTCTTCATGCGCACGTCGTAATAGTCGTTCACATTGTCGATTCCCACTACGGTGTCGCCGCGCTGGGCAAGCAGAAAGGACATCTTGGAACCAATAAAACCAGCGGCTCCAGTCACTAATATTTTCATTTTGTCATTGATTTTCGGCAAAAATAGTAAAAATAGAGCAAACTATCTAATCTTTTCCGTTTTTTTTGTATTTTTGCATCATTCATACTCATATAATAATTGGTATTCCCGCACCTCTCACCTCTTTTATAATTTCATGAAACAAAAGATATTCGACAGCACTGTAGTGAGATTTCTCCTGGTGGGCGTGGCCAACACCCTGTTTGGCATGGCTATCATGTTTGTGCTTTACAATTTCTTTGGAGTGAGTTATTGGTGGTCGTCTGCGGCTAACTATTTCTTTGGCAGCATTCTTAGTTTCTTGCTCAATAAGCGTTTTACTTTCCATCACAGGGGCGACAGTCTTGGGGCGGCTTTCAGGTTTGTGGTTTGCATAGTGGTCTGCTATTTCCTGGCGTATGGCATCGCCAAGCCTCTTGCCGCATACATGTTGCGTGATAGTTCGCTGTCGCTGCAGGAGAATGTGGCCATGCTCGTGGGAACGGTCCTCTTCACCGCCCTTAATTACCTCGGCCAGAAATTCTTCGCTTTTAGGAAGAGATGAGCATCCCGGAAACTCCGGAAACCCCGGAAATTCCGGAAACTCCGGAAACTCCGGATAAAAAAACAGGGGCACATCATTATGTGCCCCCGTAATCATGCTATGCTATTCTTATTTTTTCTTCAGCAGGTCGCGAATTTCGGTGAGTAGTTCCTCCTGAGTGGGTCCTGCGGGTGCCTCTGGCTCCTCTTTCTTGGGCATCAGTTTGTTCATACCCTTGATCATCAGGAAGATACACAGTGCGATGATGAGGAAGTCGATGACGTTTTGCACGAACTGTCCATAAGCAAAGACAGCACCTACTTCTCTTGCTTTTTCCAGTGGCATTCCTTCGGTGATCTTATCTGAAAGACCAACGTAAAGATTCGTGAAGTCCACATTACCTAATAACTTACCGATAAGAGGCATGATAATGTCGTCCACGAGTGAGGATACAATTTTTCCGAACGCACCGCCGATGATCACACCGACTGCCATGTCCATCACATTGCCTTTCATGGCAAATTCCTTAAATTCTTTAATAAATCCCATAATGATAAATTTTTAAGTGAATAATGATGTTTGAAAACGCTTGTCTATATTGCAATAAGGTGATTTTGTCAACTGTGTTTTGCAATTTTAACCACCATCATGCTGATTTTTGATTTTTTCAGATTTCGGCACCCGATTTTCGTTTTATTAATACTCTAAGATGATGCAAAATTAAAAATTAATTTGTAATTTTGCACGCAAATAAGAAAAAAATTTTCCATGGCAGAAAACTTTTGATTTCTTGTCGTTCAACAATGGGAATTTTGAGTGTTCAGCAAATGAATGTAGTATATTTTTAAACCCTATAAATAAATTATCAAAGTAAAATGACAAAAGTAGCAATTAACGGCTTTGGCCGTATCGGTCGCCTCGCTTTCCGTCAGATGTTCGAGGCTGAAGGTTATGAAGTAATCGCTATCAACGACTTGACAAGCCCCAAAATGCTTGCTCACCTGCTCAAGTATGACACATGCCAGGGTGGCTTCGCCGGCAAATTCGGCGAGGGAAAGCACACTGTAGAGGCTACAGAGAACTCCATCATCGTTGATGGTCAGGAAATCACCATTTATGCAAAGCCCAATGCTGCTGAGCTTCCTTGGGGTGAACTTGGTGTTGACGTCGTTCTCGAGTGCACAGGTTTCTATACTTCAAAGGAGAAGGCTTCCGCACACATCCAGGCTGGTGCCAAGAAAGTGGTTATTTCCGCTCCTGCTGGCAAAGACCTTCCTACTATTGTGTATAATGTGAACCACACCACTCTGAAACCAGAGGATACCGTCATTTCCGCTGCTTCTTGCACCACCAACTGTCTGGCTCCTATGGCCGACGCTCTCAACAAGTATGCTCCTATCTGCTCTGGTATCATGTCTACCATCCACGCTTACACTGGCGACCAGATGATTCTCGATGGCCCACAGCGTAAAGGTGACCTCCGTCGCTCACGTGCTGGTGCTCAGAACATCGTGCCCAACTCCACTGGTGCTGCCAAGGCTATCGGCCTCGTGATTCCTGAGCTCAACGGCAAACTCATCGGTTCTGCACAGCGCGTTCCCACTCCTACTGGTTCTACTACTATCCTCATCGCTGTGGTGAAGGGCAAGGACGTGACCGTAGAGGGTATCAATGCCGCTATGAAGGCTGCTGCCAACGAGTCGTTTGGTTACAATGAGGATCAGATCGTTTCTTCCGATATCATCGGTATGAAGTTTGGCTCACTCTTCGATGCTACTCAGACCATGGTTTCCAAGATTGACGACGACACATTCCAGGTGCAGGTTGTTTCATGGTACGACAATGAGAATTCTTACACTTCTCAGATGGTTCGCACCATTAAGTACCTCGCTGAACTCAAATAATCAGCACTCCATGTGAAATATTAGCCGTTCGGTGTTGCCGAACGGCTTTTTTTTGCTATTTTTGTAGCCGTAATGAGGCAAATGGTTACTATCCTCGGACCTACAGCCAGTGGCAAGACCTCCCTGGCCGCAGCTTTGGCCGCTGATATCGGCGGTGAAATCATCAGTGCCGATAGCAGGCAAATCTACAGGCGAATGGACATTGGCACGGGAAAAGACCTGGCTGACTATGAAGTGGATGGCCGGCATATCCCATACCATCTGATAGACATCTGCGAGCCTGGGACACGCTACAATCTTTTCCGCTATCAGGAAGATTTTGCCAAAGCATACAAGGATATCACCGACCGGCATCTGACACCTATCCTCTGTGGTGGGACCGGTCTTTACATCGAGGCCGTGGTCAAGGGATACAGCCTCTCGCCCGTGCCTCAAAACGAGGAGCTGCGAAGCCGACTGGAGGGAAAGTCGCTCGCGGAACTTACCCTGATGCTGGAAGAACTGAAGCGGCGAAACGGTGCGAAAATGCACAACAAAACCGATGTGGATACCGCGCAAAGGGCTATACGGGCCATAGAAATCGAGCAGTACAATCTGGAGCATCCCATGCCAGAGCGCAAAATGCCGGCTGTCGACTCAATCTTGTTCGGCGTGAATATCGAGCGTGAGATGCGCCGCCAACGCATCACAGCGCGACTCCGTCAACGACTCGACGAGGGAATGGCCGTCGAGGTGAAGGGGCTTATCGACAGCGGTATCGCCCCCGACGACCTGATTTACTATGGTCTGGAATACAAATATGTCACTGAGTATGTCATCGGGCGCATCTCTTACGACGAAATGTTCAGCCGACTTGAAATAGCCATTCATCAGTTCGCAAAACGGCAGATGACATGGTTTCGTGGAATGGAGCGCCGGGGATTCAACATCCATTGGATTGACTATACGCTGCCCATGACCGAAAAAATCGCTTTCATCAAGCAATACCTATCCTATATATAAACCATACTTTTAAATCATCACTCTCAAACAAACCACCCAAAACTATGCCATCAAACGTCAACAAGTGGGGTGTCGTCTATTGCCCCAAAACCGGAGTACTTTTTCCTGGAAGGAGATGGGAAAAAGTGGAGAAATGCCTAAAAGAAAAAAAAGTGGATTTCGACTTCGTGCAGAGCGAGAATTCAGGAAGCGTGGAGCGACTTGTCAAAATGATGATCAGCAATGGGTATAAAACCATCGTTGTCGTGGGTGGAGACTCGGCACTCAACGAGGCCATCAACTGCCTGATGCAGACTCCGGAAGAAATCAGGAATAGCATCGCATTAGGGGTCATTCCCAACGGACTGATGAACGATTTCGCACATTTCTGGGGGCTGCGGGATAATGACATTGAACAGGCTGTGGATGCCATCGTAGGGAGGAGAGTGAGAAAAATCGACCTCGGATGTATCAGATATACCAATGCAAATGGGGACAAATGCCACAGGCATTTCCTCAATTGCATCAGCATCGGACTGGTGGCGTCGGTCATACAGAAGCGGCGAATGGCAAAAGGCCGGTTCCTGTTTCACAAACTCTCTTTTTTGTTCTCGTCGCTGCTGATGATTTTCCAGAGACTTGAATACAAGATGAAACTACGCATCGACACCGAGGTTATCGACAGGAAGGTGATGACCGTATGTGTGGGAAATGCCACAGGATATGGATTCACACCCAACGCGGTGCCTTACAATGGGTTGCTCGATGTGTCGGTGGTGCATCATCCCGAGGTGGTGCAACTCTTCGAGGGCTTTTATCTGCTATTCAGTGGGAAAATTCTCAATCATCGAAGCGTGCATCCCTATCGCACCAAGGAGGTGAATGTGGAAAAAGCCGAAAGGGCACAAATCAGTGTGGATGGGCGATTGATGAACACACCTGTAGGACCTTTCAAAATCTCGGTCGAGCAGGAAGTCCTCAATTTCATCATACCATAAGGCCCAGAAAATCCGGAAAAACCGGAAAATCCGGAGAGCCATTTCTTCTCTAATTCTTTAATTCTCCACACTGCAATCACCCCATTTTCGACACGTGGAGCAATTCGTCGCGGTCGATAATTTTTATCTTTCTTCCATCAATGGCAATCATCTTCTCGGCGGCAAAGGCCGAAAGCGTGCGGATGGCATTGCTGGTGGTCATGTTTGAAAGATTGGCCAGATCCTCACGGCTCAGATAGATGCTCAGTGTGCAGCCATCCTCCTCCACGCCATAGTTCGCCTCGAGAAACAGAAGAGCCTCGGCCAACCGGCCGCGGATATGTTTCTGTGTGAGGTTCACGGTGCGGTCGTCGGATTGGCCCAGATGCACCGACAGATGATGCAGAATTTGCATCGTCAGATGAGGATTCTCGTTCATCAACTCCACCACCTTATCCATAGGAATCTTCACAACCGTGCAAGGCTCAAAGGCCATGGCGGAAGTGCGGTAGCGCTCACCGGCGAAATAGGCCCGGTAGCCAAACATCTCAACGGGCTTGATGACACGGATAATCTGGTTTCTCCCACCGATGCCGTCCTTGTATACCTTTACCTTGCCACTCATAAGGATGAGCATGTTGGAGGCTGCCTCGAATTCATTGTAGATAGTGTCGTTTTTCTTGTAGCGGCATATCTGCAGAACCGTGCCCAATAGGTGACGATGGCTCTCGCTGACCAAACCCCAGAAATCACTGATCTCTTGAAGAGCGTCCTCTGTACTGTAACAACAACTCTCGGATGACATGAAATGGTGAAGAAAATTTCTATGACATTAAATATAATAGGATGTTGCAAAAGTACGACTTTTTGATGGATTTCTCGCTTTTAATCATCGAAAATGTGATATAAAACATAAAAAACCCTTTTTAGATGAAAAAATCAGGGGATAATTTGCTCTGATACCCTTTTTTTTATTACCTTTGAACAAAATTCTAATAACTACTCCACAGCAATGTGGAAAGGAACTAATGAATCTGATACATTTTTAAACCTTAATAGAACAACTATGAGTTATCTTCGATTAGAAAAAGCGCTGATGACCAACCTGGAGGAATCGCTGCCGCGTGAGTTGCTCAGAACCAACCGCTCGGGAGCGTATTCTTGTTCTACAATTGTCGACTGTAACACGAGAAAGTATCACGGACTACTCGTGGTTCCTATTCCGGAACTGGATGACGAGAACCACGTGCTGCTCTCATCGCTCGATACTACAGTCATTCAGCATGGTGCTGAATTCAATTTAGGACTCCACAAGTATCAGGGCAACGTTTTCAGCCCCAAGGGGCACAAGTACATCCGCCAGTTTGACTGTGACAAAGTTCCTACTACGGTGTACAGAGTTGGAGGTGTTATCCTCAGAAAAGAAGTCGTGTTCCAGCATTATGAGGACCGAATCCTCATACGCTATACGCTCGACGATGCCCATTCGGCAACCACTCTCAGGTTCAGGCCATTCCTTGCATTCAGAAGTGTCAGGCAGTTCACACACGAGAACTACACAGCAAGCCGTGAGTACACACCAGTGGAAAATGGCATCAAGACATGTATGTATGCAGGATACCCCGACCTCTACATGCAGTTCAGCAAGAAAAACGAATTCGTCTTCCAACCCGACTGGTATCGCGGCATCGAATATCCGAAAGAGCAGGAGCGTGGCTATGCGTCCAACGAGGACCTCTACGTGCCCGGCTATTTCGAGATGCAAATCAAGAAAGGCGAGAGCGTTGTCTTCGCTGCTTCCACATCCAAAATCCGCACTACCACACTCAAGAAACTCTTTGAGGAGGAAGTGGCGGAGCGCAATCCGAGAGACAATTTCTTCCACTGCCTCGTCAATGCCGCACATCAGTTCCACAACCGTATGCCCAACGACGACCGATATCTGCTCGCTGGATATCCGTGGTTTAAATGCAGGGCAAGAGACACATTCATCTCACTGCCGGGACTTACACTCGCCATCGAGGAGCAGGACTATTTCGAGTTGGTGATGAAGACTGCCGAGAAGGGACTCCGGGAGTTTATGGATGAGAAACCGCTCACGGTCAAAATCTACGAGATGGAACAACCCGACGTGCCACTGTGGGCCATCTGGGCTGTACAGCAGTATGCCAAGGAATGTGGCAGACCCAAGTGCATCTCGATGTATGGGAAACTGGTCAACGACATCATTGACTACATCTCGGGCAACCGTCATCCCAACCTCACGCTCGAGGCCAACGGACTGTTGCACACCGAGGGCAGAGACCACGCTGTGACATGGATGAACTCTACAGCCAACGGGCGCCCTGTCGTGCCACGTACAGGCTATATCGTGGAATTCAATGCATTGTGGTATAACGCATTGCGATTCGGTGCCTCTATCGCCAGCGAGACTGGTGACAACAAGCGTGCAGAACTGCTCGGGCAGATGGCTGAGAAGTGCAAAGTATCGTTCGTCGACACCTTCCTCAATGAATACGGCTATCTCTATGACTACGTGGATGGCAACATGATGGATTGGAGTGTCAGGCCAAACATGATTTTCGCCGTGGCTCTCGACTATTCCCCGCTCTCACAGGAGCAGAAGAAGAGCGTGCTCGATGTGTGTACGCGTGAGTTGCTCACACCTAAGGGACTCAGGTCGCTGTCGCCGAAGAGTGGAGGCTACAACCCCATGTATGTCGGGCCACAGACACAGCGCGACTATGCCTACCATCAGGGCACGGCATGGCCATGGCTCGGAGGTTTCTATATGGAGGCCTGCCTCAAACTTTACAAGCGCACACGACTTAGTTTCATCGAGAGACAAATGGTGGGATACGAGGATGAGATGAACTATCACTGTCTGGGTACCATCAGTGAACTCTTCGATGGAAACCCACCTTTCCTCGGACGTGGAGCCATGTCGTTCGCAATGAACGTGGCCGAAATCCTGCGAACACTCAATCTGCTCGAATCATATCATTACACTAAATAAGGGAGGAGAAAAGTATGAAAGTATTAATGTTTGGATGGGAGTATCCTCCTCATGTGTTCGGTGGATTGGCCACCGCTAATTTCGGTATCTCTGAGGGATTGCATGCACAGGGTGACATGGACATCACATTGTGCCTGCCCAAACCCTTTGGCGACGAGGACACGTCGGCATGCCGTATCGTCGGTATGTGCGCAGTGCCTATCGCATGGAGAGATGTAGACTACGACTATGTGAAGAGCCGCATAGGAAACATCATGGATCCCGACTACTACTACAAACTCAGGGAGCATATCTATGCCGACTTCAATTATATGCATGTCAACGACCTCGGATGTATGGAGTTTGCGGGAGGCTATCCCAAAAACCTGCACGAGGAAATCAACAACTACTCGGTGATTGCCGGTGTCGTAGCCAGGACCGAGGACTTCGACATTATCCACGCACACGACTGGCTCACCTATCCCGCTGGCATACATGCCAAGAATGTAAGTGGAAAACCGCTCTGCATTCATGTGCATGCCACCGATTTCGACCGCAGCCGCGGAAAGGTAAATCCCACTGTTTACTCCATCGAGAAAGACGGTATGGACAACGCCGACTGCATTATGTGTGTGTCGGAACTCACAAGACGGACGGTCATCAACCACTATTTCCAGGATCCACGCAAGGTGTTCACCGTGCACAATGCTGTTTATCCTCTCAAGCAGGAACTACAGGACATCCCACGTCCCGACCACACCGGTAAGGACAAGGTGGTGACATTCCTTGGCCGTATCACCATGCAGAAGGGTCCGGAGTACTTCGTCGAGGCCGCAAATATGGTGCTCCACCGTACACGCAACGTGCGTTTCTGTATGGCCGGTTCGGGCGACATGATGGACGCCATGATACAACTTGCCGCAGAGCGGGGCATTGCCGACAGATTCCACTTCCCGGGATTCATGCGTGGAAAGCAGGTATATGAATGCCTTAAAGACTCCGACGTCTATGTGATGCCATCAGTGAGTGAGCCTTTCGGCATATCGCCCCTCGAGGCCATGCAGTGTGGAACACCCTCCATTATCTCGTGGCAGAGCGGATGCGCCGAAATCCTCCACAACTGTATCAAGGTGGACTACTGGGATATTCATGCACTGGCCGATGCCATCTACTCCATCTGCCACAACGACAGCCTCTTCCACTACTTGCAAGATGAAGGTAAGCGCGAGGTGGACCAAATCACCTGGGAAAAGGTGGGAAGATGGATCAAGGAACTCTATATACGCACATTAAACAAGTAAACCAAAACAGCCTCGAAAAAGGCTAAAATCAATACGAACATGAAAACAATTTGCTTATATTTTGAGATACACCAAATCATACATCTCAAGAGATACCGTTTCTTCGACATCGGTACAGACCATTATTATTACGATGATTATGAGAATGAGCGCTCCATCACCGACATCGCCGAGCGTTCATACATGCCAGCCCTCAACGCCATCGAGCAGATGATACGGGAGAACGGCGACTATTTCAAGGTGGCCTTCTCGCTCTCGGGAACAGGTATCGAACAACTTGAAATGCATGCTCCACAGGTGCTCGAGAAACTAGTCGAACTCAGCAAGACGGGATGCGTGGAGTTCCTTGCAGAGCCTTATTCACACGGACTTGCCGCACTCGCCAATGAGGCTTCTTTCGAAAGAGACGTCAAAAAGCAGTGTGTCAAAGTCAATGAATATTTCGGACAGACACCTCAGGTGCTTCGCAACTCTTCGCTCATCTACAGCGATGACATTGGTGGACAGGCTGCCGCCATGGGATTCAAGGGAATGCTCACCGAGGGTGCCAAGCATGTGCTCGGATGGAAGTCGCCACATTATGTCTACAATTGCGCCATCGCTCCCAATCTGAAACTCTTGCTGCGCGATGTGACACTCAGCGATGATATCTCGCTCAGGTTCAACAACAGTGAGTGGGAGGGGTATCCACTCTTCGCCGACAACTACATCGACCGCATCGCCGCATTCCCCGAGGAGGAGCAGGTCATCAATATCTTTATGGAACTTTCGGCTCTGGGTATCGCACAGCCGCTTTCGAGCAACATCCTCGAGTTCCTCAAGGCACTCCCGGCATGTGCCAAGGCAAAGGGAATCACATTCTCAACACCTACCGAAATCTGCCTCAAGATGAAGAGCGTGGGCAATCTCGATGTGCCCGACACACTGTCGTGGGTAGACGAGGAGCGCGATGTCAGTTGCTGGCTGGGTAACCCCATGCAGCGTGAGGCTTTCAACAAACTCTACAGCATTGCCGACCGTCTGCATATTGCCGATGACCCGCGTATCAATCAGGACTGGGACTATCTGCAGGCATCCAACAACTTCCGCTTCATGACCACCAAGCCCTCGAATGTGGGACTCGACCGCGGTATTTACAGCACGCCTTTCGATGCTTTCACCAACTACATGAACATTCTGGGCGACTTCATCAACCGAGTCAATAGCCTCTATCCAGAGGAAATCGACAACGACCAACTCGACGCTCTGCTCACCACCATCAAGAACCAGGGCGACGAAATCGAGATGAAGGACAAGGAAATCACACGCCTGAAGGCCAAAGTGGAGAAAATGCAGATAGCCGAGGACAAACTCAAGGCTAAATTGGAGAAGGTGAAGGAGGCGGCTCCCGCCAAGAAGACCACTCGCAAAACCACAAAGAAAAAGGAGGAGTAAAAACACCTTTTACCTCTACTGCTTGGTCAGTTCAAAGGAATTGATTACCTTTGCATCCCATAATGCAAGGTAATCCAAAATGACAATTCCAAATATTATCGGTTGCCGGCTGCGCTTGCTGTCGGCAACCTTTTTGTTCACACTCGCGCATTTAGTCTGCGTGGCGCAAGAAAATCCTGATATTGAGACGTTTACTGTCAATGGCGTCTCGTTCAATATGGTGAAGGTTCATGGTGGAACATTCACCATGGGAGCAACCGAGGAACAGCAGAAAGAGGCTCTGGACAATGAATTCCCCGCTCATCAGCAAACAGTGGGCGATTATCTCATTGGGGAGACTGAGGTCACACAGGAGTTGTGGGAGGCAGTGATGGGATACAATCCATCGCAATACAAATCTCCACAACACCCAGTGGAGTGCATCAGATATGTCGACTGTGAGTCGTTTTTCTTCAAACTCAATTTCTTCACACGCCGAAATTTCAGACTGCCCACAGAGGCTGAATGGGAATATGCGGCAAGGGGTGGAAACAAGGCCGGCGTCACCAAGTATGCAGGAGCCGACAATATTGATTCCATCGCATGGTATTGCAATAATAGCGGAAACGTTCCTCACGATGTCAAAACAAAGGCGCCCAACGAACTGGGTATCTACGACATGAGCGGGAATGTGGATGAATGGTGTGTGGACGCTTATCATTTCTACCTGCAGGCAGCACCCTCGGAGGGCACAAGAAATGTTGTCAGGGTAAGACGGGGTGGGGGATTCCTCGATTTCCCATCACATCTGCGTGTCTCCGATCGCCGCGGAAGTCCTGAATTGTTGTGGCACAACGACATCGGGCTCAGACTGGCAGAGTGATAATTGTCAGTTTTTACACCTTAAATAACAAAAAACTACACACGCTTTGCAAATTTTTTTGTAAATTTGCAAAGCGATTGCAACTACAGGAAAAACTATAAAACTAAAACAATGATTATGAAAAGTATCAACCAACTATTGTCGCTTGTCGCTTTTGCCCTGCTGTCCATGCCGGCAATGGCACAGGAGAAAACACCTGCATTCCCCGGGGCTGAGGGCTTCGGACGATACACCACAGGTGGAAGAGGGGGCGCTGTCTATCATGTGACAAATCTCGATGATTCAGGAACAGGCTCGCTCAGGTGGGCATTGGGAAAGAGTGGGGCCAAGACAATCGTCTTTGATGTATCCGGAACCATTCATCTGAAATCAGCACTCAGTATATCGAGTAATACTACCATCGCCGGACAAACAGCACCTGGCGACGGCATCTGTGTGGCCGACTATCCTTGTTCCATCAGGGGAAACAATGTCATTGTACGTTATATGAGGTTCAGACTGGGCAATAAGAATGTCACAAAAGACGGGGCCGACGGATGGGATGGATTTGGTGGTTTCGACCAGAAAGACTGGGTTATCGACCATTGCTCGGTGAGTTGGTCTATCGATGAGTGCCTCTCGGTGCTGGGCAACCACAATACAACGGTGCAGTGGTGTCTCGTCTCGCAGAGTCTGGTCGAGTCAGGGCATTCCAAGGGCGCCCATGGTTATGGCGGCAACTGGGGAGGAAGTGGAGCCTCTTTCCACCACAATCTGCTTGCTCACCACACATCCCGCACACCGCGACTTGGCCCGAGACCCACCACTCAGCTCGATGAGCGTATGGACTACCGCAACAATGTCATCTACAATTTCGGTGGAAACGGATGCTATGGCGGCGAAGCCATGAAAGTAAACATCGTCAACAATTATTATAAGCCAGGACCAGGCTCTCCCACCAACTACAAGGGAAAGCGTATCGCTGGTATAGGTATCCGCACCAATCAGTATGTGGCAGATAATCCCTCGTATGCTCCTGCTCTTCATATTTGGGGAAAGTACTTCGTCGAGGGAAACAAAAACGCCAGCCATACAGATGTGAGCAACAATAACTGGGATTTCGGAATCTACAACCAAATCAATTCCTCGGACAACGACAACACCTTTACCGCCGTCACGAAGGATACGATGAGGCTCAACGAGCCGATTCCTTTTGTCATCACTACCACGCACACTGCCGAGAAAGCCTACGAGAAGGTGCTGCAATATGCCGGAGCATCGCTCAGCCGTGACTCTTACGATGCGCTCATGGTGGACGACACCCGCAACACCCGCGCCACATATACGGGCAAGGGCCTGAGCCGTGGCTTCATCAACTCGCAGGAAGACAACAAACCCACTGGGGCAGGGGATGACTGGAGCGCATGGCCCACACTCAACAGCACCGCCGCGCCTGTCGATACCGATGGAGACGGTATGCCCGATGAGTGGGAAACTGCCAATGGGCTGAACCCCAATGATGTAAGTGATGGAAATGTGGTCAACAGCGAGGGGTATACCAATCTTGAGGTCTATCTCAATTCGATTGTGGCACATATCACCCAGGACCAGTATGCCGATGGTGAGCAGATGGGCTACATCGAGAAAGCGCCTGGAGCCGGTGGCGAGGAGGAAGGACTGTCGACATCGGCCGATGGCGATATTCTCTGGTTGTTCGACTCTGGAGAAGAGGGACAGACCGCAACGATTGAGGGCGACATGAACACACTGGTCAAACAGACGGAGGTTGTCAAGGGTGAGAATCTTATTTTCAAGGGAAGCCGTAACGTCAATGGGGTGACATTCACTCTAATGCAGCCTGTCAACAACAACGAGTCTTCGGCAAATGACGCCAATGCGCTCTCTTTTCGCATCACTCCGATAGATGGCTATTATTTCAGGCCCACCAAAATTTCCTTCAACACAACACGTATCGGTACCGACGGCGGTCTGGTGGATATATTCTGGAATAACGCCGACGGGAAACACGATATCGACGCTGCCATCCAACCCGAGAGGAACAGCACCGGATACACAAGTTATTCAAAGGATATCACCGATATCAGTTCCACACAGGGAACAAGCAGTCTCATGCTTTGTCTTTACAAACTGGGGAGCAGTAAGCAGGTGGGATACGCCAATGTCACTGTCTCGGGACAAATGAAGAAAGATGCTACGGGAATCGCTGAAGTCGAGAACGCCTCGTTCAACATGAATCAGGACTACTACAATCTGCAAGGACAAAAAGTAAGTAATCCTAAAAAGGGTATCTATATCATCAACAACAAGAAAACTATCGTCAAGTAATGACATAATAAGCAGGTGCTCCCAATGGGATGGTAACCACCTGCAACAATGACATGTACACTGAAGAGGGTGTGTCAAAATGAAATGACTTGAGAATAAAACTTACAGATTGTAAGGAAGAAGAACGGCCTGAAAGGCCCGCAGCTGTCAGCCCAGGGCAATCGCCCTAGGTATAAGGCAGAGTATTAATGTCGCCCTGAAAGAGCAAAAGCATTGGCTGTTAATGCTTTTGCCCTTTCAGGGTGACAATTGTTGCCATACATAAAAACCCAGGGCGCTGCCCTGGGCTATGTTCTTGTTGGCCTTTCAGGCCGACATAATGATTACAAATTGAAAATACCGGTAATGCAAATCTCCATTTTGTCCCCCCTTCGGGGGTATTGTTGTGAAAGCCTGTGAATCGCTCCACCGTCTGCCTGTGGTCTTGCCACAAGGTCGTCTATATCTATTTTATTAGGCCCTATTTTGTGGCTCCGCCGAGGGCGATGTAGAGGGAAATGACGGCTTATTAACAAATAAAAACATGGGGCGTGAACATTCACGCCCCATGTCATAGGAAGGATAAAGAATCTTCTTATCTGATTCCGTCGCGCCACTTGGATGCGCCGATGCCTTTCTGGTAGATGGCACTGTTGCGCACCTTGTCGGTGTTGCGGTAGTAGAGGTTGGATGAGTTGCTGCCCTGACCCTCAAGGCTGTTGGTGTTGTGCATCGTGTTGATACCTGTCTGGTTCACATCCAGGTCGGTGCCGTCACCAGCGGCATTGGTGGTCTTATACGGTGGGTTGGGCTGATGCATCAGTTCCTCTGGAGAGATGTCGTCGACTATGGTTACCAGACCTTCTGCGCCGCTAACATTGTAGTAACTCCACTTTCCGAGACTGTTGCCGGTAGCCTCAAAGGCTGTACCCGAGAAGATACTGCTGCCGGTGAGGTTGGTGTTGGTCGAGTAGTTGTCGGAGAAGTCAAGATAGAGCATCTCGGGCTCACCATTGATTTGGCGGATGTCGGCACCCTGCATGAAGAGTGGACGGGTGTCGCCTTCCTGCTTGGTGAGGATGAAGAGGTTCTTCTTGCAGATGATGCTACTGCCGGTGGGGATGTAGCGGAGATCGAAGATCTGTCGGCCACTCGTACGGGTAGAGAAGTTCACAAATGTGTTGTTCTCAAGTGTAATCTTGTACTGGATGTTCGACTTCCAGTCAAGGTTCTTGCCGTTGTCGGTGAACATACAGGTACGTGGGCTGTCGTAGAATGTGTTGTTACGTACAACCATGTTCTTGTAGATGTTAGACTTGGCTGAGTTGCCATCGCCGGCAATCCATGCGTAACCACGTCCGTTGTTGTCGTAGAAACCGCAGTTGTAGAACTCGTTGTCCTCGATAATCATGTTCTCGAAGGTCTTGATACGGGAACCCTGCACACGGATGTAGCCACGGACCATTCTCTGCAATGAGCAGCGACGCATCTCAAACGACTGCAGTGTCACACCCATACCATTGTTGTACATGTTGATGAAGTAGTTACCTGTACCGTTGGAGGCTCCATTGAAATGTACGGCACCCGGGCAGTCGAAGTCCAGATCCTCGAAGATGAGCGACTTCACATAGATGATAATCGATGGACTCTCACCACTCAGTGGCTGGCGGCCGAACATGAAGTTACATGAACTGTAGGCATTGCCATTCTTCACAATACCATTCATAAACACCTTGGCTCTTCCCTTGCCTGCGGCGAGGTCCTCAGGACGGGTACGGAGTGTGAAGCCCTTCGACAGACTCACGTTGGTGGCGAAGTAATAAATCTTTCCACCCTCAAGTTCGAAGATGGTTCCCTCGGCCATGGTGGGGTCGTTGATGAAGTCGTTGATGACATCGTCAATACGGCAGGCATTCCACTGGGCGGCAGCGGCTTTCTCCTCTTCGGTGATGGTGGCGGCGCTGCGTGTGATGGTCGGACCATTCACGGAGTGCGTAATCAGGATGGGGTCGCCAGGAGTACCGTCGGTACGCACAGAGAGCGTATTGTAATACTTGTCGACCTGAGCCACGGGGTTCTTCGAGTCCTCGACATTCACATTGTAGACTGAGTTCTCATCCAGACCGTCAATGTCCACATAGCCTCTGGCAAGGTCCTCGGCGGTCAGCATATAGTTGGACCATTTCGGGTCAATCTTGGCATCGGGATTGGCAGCAGAGGGAACAATACGAAGCACGTCAATCTTGTATTGTGTGCCGTCGTCTGTCAGGTTGAAATGCTCGGTGTAGTGTTCGGCTTCATCCTCACTGGCATCGTAGGTCGGGTCGATGTTCACACGGAAGGAGGTCTTCGTAATCTGCGACTGCGACAGAATTCCTGGCACGGGGTAGCGCTCGTCGGTCGTGATGCCGCAGTACTCAGCCCAGCGACGGCCGGCACCATAGCCATACCAGTTGGAGTGGTAAGCCTCACCCCTCTTTGAAAGTGTGCGGATGGCAAAACGGTAGTCGTTGGCATACTCAAGGTCTTTGATGGCTATCTCAAGCACATCGGGGCCTACGATGGTGTCCCACAGAATCTTCTCGGGATCTTCCCAGTCTACAGGCTCGCCACTGGCAACGTAGGCGGGGATGGACATCTTCAATTCATAGCCGGCACAACCTTCAACACCATACCAGTAGAGTTTGATTGTGTTCAAATCCTCCACATGGCAGGCATAGGGGTCGTTGGGGTATTCGCCCTTACCAGTGTTCTCGTTCAGACGGAACATGGTCATAAATTCGCGCTCGGTGGTCGCTTTCACGTCATCGTCGTCTTTGCAGGAGTTGAGCACAGGAACACTCAGCAGAAGGATCAACGAATATAATAATGTTTTCTTCATAACTTTTTTCCTATTTAGGGGTTAGTTGGCATAGCCATAGTAGTTCTTATAGGCTCCTGCGGCACGCATGATAGCGGCATTCGGATAAGGAAGAATATAGCGTACAACGGGCAGTTGGCTGGCATCCGTCAGTGGGAATGGCAGGGTCACTGCTTCACCGTTGTTGTTCACCAAGTAGAGGCGGCCTTGCTCATCGCCGCGGGCGAAACCATACAGAGAGTACAGGCACTGGGCACGGGGAGCACCCACACCGTCGTTCCACCAGGCGTAGAAGTTGGCATAGTTGTCATAGCCACTGTGCTGGCGAACATTCTCGTAAGGATTCAGAATGTCGAGCACATCGAGAGAAGTGTTGGGGTAGATGTTGGTATTCTTCGGGTTCGACACCACATTATAATACATATAGGTGGGAAGTTCCATCGAACCGGGTACTCCGTCGTATGCGCTCACGGCATCCATATAGTCGGATGAACCACCTGCCTCCTCGGCCATGGCAATGTAGCGCAGGAATGTCCAGTAGAGAACCTCGGAATACTTGTTGTTGCGGACAAGGTCTTTCCAGCGTGAGTTCTCGCCGGCAAGTTCCCACTTGCGCTCGTTGAGAACCAGGTTCAGGAAGGCTTCCTTCGAGGTGGCGCTTTCCACGTAGGAATCCACCTTGTCGCCCCAGCTCTCAGAGGGGAAGGCACGCCTGCGAACTTGCTTCACAGCATTCTTGGCAGCATCGGTCGGGCCCTCGTTCACCTCGTTGGCAGCCTCGGCATACATCAGAAGCACGTCGGCATAGCGCATATATGGGAAGTTGATGCCAGTGGAACCCTCGCTTGTCGGGTCGGTGTTGATGGTGGACCAGAATTTCGACCACTTGTTGTTGTGTACGGTGTAGTCGGCACGGATGATGGGAGTTCCGTCATACTGGTAGTACCACAGACCGTTCACAAAGTCACGACGTACGTCGAGTGTGTCGAATGTGAAGCGATAGAAAGCATTCAGACGGGCATTGCCGCCGGAGGCTCCCCAAATGTTGGAACCAGTGGTCGTACCCTCATAGAGTGAGCAGTTGGGACCCTGGCTGTAGCCAATATTGCCAGAGGCTTTGTAGGCAAAGGGAATCTCGAAGATGGGGTCGTCGCTGTTGTCAACGATATAGTTGCACTCATCGATGAACACCTGGCGGAAACTCTTGTTTAGAGAGTGGGTGCCGGCATCAATCACCTTGCCTGCATACTCCATGGCATCACGGTAATAGTCCTTGTAGTTGCCCGGGCGCTGCATGCTGCCGCGGCTTCTGGGATTGCTGGTGTCGGGACGAAGGGTGTAACCACCTGCCTGCAAGGAGATGCGGGCTATCATCGCATTGGCAAATTCCTGGGAGCAGCGCTCTATAGTGCACTCCTTGCTCGTCTTCATGCGGGGGGCAATACTCTTCAGGTCGGCAAGCACCTGATTGAGTATCTCATTGCGCTCAACCACGGGAAGCACAAAGTCGCCGTCACGGTAATAGGTGGGCTCCATCGAGAAGGGTACATCGCCAAAGTACCACACGAGTTCGCTTACGAACATGGCGCGCAGGCACTTGGCCTCGCCCATCATCTGGACGATTTCCTCGTTGCCGTCCTCGTAAAGTTCGCTGCGCTCAAGATTGTATATGAAGTTGTTGGCGGTCTCAAGACCTTTATAAAGAGCGGTCCAGGCACTGTTGATGCCACCACCCTGGCTTGTACACTCGAAACGTTGGTAACCGGTCTCCGTCGGGACATCGCTCGAATTGGCGGCGAACTCCACGTCGTTGTTCATTGTCAGACCTACCCAGAAGGCTTGTCCGAATGTGTTGTTGTTGAACAGTTGCACATAGACATTGTTCAGAGCCGTATTGATTTCCGACTCCTTGGTGAAGATGTACTCGTTGGTTTGTTTCGACGGTGCATCTACTTCCAGATAGTCATTGCAAGCAGTGAGTGAAGCCAGAGCCAAACCTGTCAGTAAAATATTTCTAAGTTTCATTGTTCTGCTTTTTTAGATTAGAAAGTAATGTTTGTACCGAATACGAATTGGCGGTTACGCGGATAGCGGTTGAAGTCCATACCTGGCGTAAGGCCCGACTGGATATCTACCTCGGGATCGTAGCCAGAGTAGCCGGTGATGATGAAGAGGTTGGAGGCACTCAGGTACAGACGGCACTTCGAGAGGCCAATCTTCTTGGTGAGTTTGCTCGGGAAAGTGTAACCGATGGTCACGTCGGAGCAGCGCAGGAACGAACCATCCTCGATGAAATACGAATGAGTCACATTGTTGGTCACATCCGAGGGGTTCCAAAGGGTCTTGCCGGCATTCATGGCTATGTATTCGTCGGTCGCACCGTCGTCATAGTAGTTCTTATAGACATTCTCAAAGTCACTGTCGCGGGTGTATCTCCATCCGTTCTTGAACTTGGAGAGCACGTTGGTGAAAGTGGAACTGCCCTTGGCTCCTGAGATAGAGGAGAGAGCGTAGGCGGTAGCGTTGTTGATGTCGAAGTCGAGATAATATACGAAGTTCATCGCAAAGTCGAAGTCTTTCCACTGTCCGCTCAGACCGAAACCACCTTGGTATTTCGGGTTGGTGTTACCAATCACCTGGCGGTCGTCGCTTACGTTAGGGTCATCGGAAGCGGTAATCTGACCGTCACCGTTGAGGTCCTTGAACTTGATTTTGCCGGGAAGGGTGGCAACGCCCGAGTTGGAGTCATCAAAAAGGGTGTTGATGATGGTGCCGTTCTTCGGGACGGCAAGGAAGTTCTGGTTCGGGTCGAACTCGAACTCGTCGGGTGAGTAGAGACCGTCGTATACGAAACCGTAAATCAGACCCACTTCGTCGCCCACTTTCAGACAGTAGTCATTGTAACTTGACTTCCAGCGGCTGTTCTGATACCAAAGCTCGCGGTCGGTACCGTTCAACTTTTCTACCACCATCTTATTGTGGCCGAAGGTCAGGTTGGCACTCAGCACATAGTCCTTGCCACGCAGCAGGTCGGCATTCAAGGTCAACTCATAACCTTTGTTCGACACCTCACCGATGTTCTGGGTCTGGTCGGAGTAACCCGTCAGAGAAGGCAGAGGTGACTTGTAGAGAAGGTCGCGGGTGTTGTTCCAGTAAATTTCAGGAGTAAGAGTCAGGCGGCCGTTAAACAGTGTGATGTCCATGGCGATGTTGCGGGTCAGTGTGGTCTCCCACTTGATGGCCTCGTTGGGAAGCGTGTTGCTTACACTGTAGTAAGGCTCACCAAGAGCGGTGGACTCTCCGAAACCAGGACCGCCAGAGGCATTGATAGTATAAAGGTAGCGCCAGAGGTCGTCGCCGATACGGTTGTTACCGGAAAGACCCACGGCAGCGCGAATCTTCAATTGGTCAATCCATTTCACGTCCTTGAGGAATTTCTCCTGGGAAATCACCCAACCTGCTGACACCGAGGGGAAGTAACCCCACTGATGGCCCGGAGCGAATTTCGAGCTACCGTCGGCACGCATCGTGAGAGATATCAGATACTTGTGAGCGAAGTTGTAAGCGGCCTGTCCGAAGAAGGAGGCCATACGGTCGGAGGTGCTCAGGGTGCTGGTGGCATCCCATGGAGTTCCGAGGGTCATGTTGGCCCAGGCACTGCCGGCATCCACGTCACGACCGAAGTAACGGTTGCGCATGTAGTCGGTCTTGTACTGGCTGTCGTGGATTTCCTGACCGAGGAGGAACGAGAGGTTGTGGTCTTCGCCCACTGTCATGTCGTAGGCTGCTGTGTTGGTCCATGTATAAGATGTGGAACGGCGGTTGTTGATTGAGGCAACACCAAGGTTGTTGTTGCTCTTGCCAACACTCGACATAAAGCCCCAGAACTGGTTCTCATCGCTGAAGCCCATGGAGTGGGCAAAGTCGGTCTTCAGAGTCAGTCCACTGATGGGGCGCCAGTTCAGCGAGAATTGATTCACGTAGGTGTAAGCATGATATTTACGCTGGTTCTGGCCGATGTCGCTCTTCGGGTTGGTATAGGCGAAGATAGCCTCGTCGTCGGGGTCAACAGTGCGGGGGTCCCAGAATGCAAATTCACGAAGACCATTGGTGGGACGGTAGCGAAGGACGTCGATGATACCATTCGAACCCACGCGTTCACCACCGGCACCAATCTGGCGGCGATAGGTGAATTTCGGGTTGTAGTTGAAGGTCAGGTTGGGGGTGATGTTCACCACCATCTTCGTGTTGATGTTCGTACGGCGGACACCAGAACCCAAAATGATACCATTGTCATCGCTCTGAGTCAGAGAGATGTTGAATTTCACAGTTTCGTTACCACCGCCGATGGTCACGTTGGCCATGTAGTTGAGGGGTGTCTCACTCATCACCTCGTCCTGCCAGTCGTGAGTCTTGGCACGGGTATAGACATCCATGTCGTCACGGTTACCGAAGTTGCCGCGGAAATACTTGGCGGCGTTGCTGCGGGTAGAGCCGGCTGCGGCACGGTCCCACTGGTAGCGGACGAAATCGGGGGTGTTCATCAGGTCGAGTTTCTTCGACAAGTGGCTTACGCTCAGACGGCCATTGAAACCTACCTGAACTTTGCCGGCCTGAGCCGACTTCGTGGTCACAACGATTACACCGTTACCACCACGGGCACCATAGATAGCTGTCAACGAGGCATCCTTCAAAACGTCGATCGAGGCAATGTCGCTCGGTGGAATATCGTTGATGTTGTTGGCCTCGAAACCGTCGATAATGTAGAGAGGACGGTTCTCGGATGTCACTGACGTAGCACCACGGACGCGGATGTTGATGTCGGCACCTGGCTGACCGTCAACGGTCGTGATTTGTACACCGGCAATCTTTCCCTGAAGGGCTTCAGCGGCAGAAGATACAGGGACGACGGCAAGTTTCTGACCGGAAACCGAACCCACCGAACCGGTGAGGTCCTTGCGGGCGCGGCTGGTATAACCTACCACAACCACTTCTTCCATCGTGGTCTGGTCGTCCTTCATGTCTATGCGCATGTTTTCCGACGCAGGAAGTTCCTGTGTGACCATACCGACGTATGAAATTACCACTTGCTTGGCTTTCTGAAGCTTCAGCGTGAAATTTCCGTCAATGTCTGTCACCGTGGCATTTGAGGGCAAACCTTTCTCTACCACAGTAGCACCGATGACTGGATCACCGGCTGAGTCGAAGACTTGACCTTTGGCAATCGTCTGTCCAAGCACCTCAGGAGGCGCAAGTACGAAGAATGCTGCTAAGAGGCAAATCTTACACAAAAGTCTCATTGCATGATTCATACATGTTAGGTTTTAGATAATTATTAGTTGTTTAAAAGAAAAAATTCGTACGTTTGTTTATAGTAGATGATTTTGTTTTGCAAATTTAGCACTTTTTTTTCTAAAATCTTAATTTTCTCAAAAAATTCTTCCAAATATTAACATTTTCGTTGGATTTGAGTAGATGAGCATTGATTTGATTAGTTTTTAAGCTGCTGCAAAATTACTAACACGGCAGTGTTTGCGGGTGGAAAAATTAGTGAAAATGGTGTAATTTTGCGTCAGAAGGCTTTCGTAAAAAGCATAATTGATAAAAAACACTCAATTTCCCCCCAAAAAAGACTGGACCCATCCGTGAGGACAAGTCCAGTCTACCTTCATTTTAATAGCGTATGTACTTTATACAATAACTATCGCGATAATCATTCTTTATTTCACAAACTTCCTGCCGTTCTGAATCACCACGCCATGATAGGTGGCCGATACCCGCTGTCCGTTGAGGTTATACATAGGAGCGTTGGGGTCGAGGGTGATGCTGATGTCCTTGATGTTGGAGGACAGGGTCATGACGGTGGGGCAGAGTTCGTAAATATCCCTGTAGATAATCAGGATACCTGTCACATCGTAGGCCTGGCCGACCTGACTGCTGAAATTATCCCAAAGTCTGAACTTGTCGTAGACCACGATGCTGCCGCTGGCGTCTTGACCAGTGTTGTTGTTGCTGCCCTCAGCAGGTGCATTGATGGTCAGACCGTTGACTTTCACCAGGTCGCAGGCATACTTCATGTCGGCGGCTGCGGCTGCTGTCAGTTCCACGGGCTCTGGCTCGCTGCCACTTGTGATGCTCAGGCTGTTGGTGTTGGTATTCTCGCTGGCGGTAAGTTCCGGCAGGTTGTTATATACACTGTATTTGCCGGTCACGGTGCCGTTCAGTATTTGTCCTGCGCTCAGTTCGAGACCTGTCTGGTAGAAGTCGATGGCTCCGCTTGCATCACGTACAAATATATCATTGTTGCTGACGTAGAGCACTTGGGCATTGGTGAGTGTGAGCACGGCCTCAGTGCCAGTGGCCAGGTTCTTGAATGCTGCAATGTTGCTGGCTGCAGGCATTTCTTCCATCACGAATACCTTCTCTACCACGCTGCTCAGTTCACCTGCGAGGTCCTCTTCCACTGCTTTCACTGTGGTTGTCTCGGAGATGGTGAATGGGCCAGTATAGGTCTTGGTGGTGCTGGAGGCGCCTGGGGTACTGCCGTCGGTCGTGTAATAAACGGCGTAGTCTTCATTCGACGGGGTGATGGTCACAATTGTCGAACCCTTGAATGGGCTTGTTCCACTGATGGTGAGAACTGATGGTGTCTCGCCGCCTTCGAGTGTTACCACCACCTTGGTCATACGCACTTGATTGCTGCTGGCTGTCATCGAGACAGAGGAGGCGTTGCCTGTCCATAAGCCGTCGGTGCCGTTGTAGGTGTACGAGCCAGTAGTTACGTCAGTAAAGCATCCGGGACCATATTTCTCTTCACCAGCGGCAGTACAAGTTATTTCAATCTTCACGATGTTGCCGGCTGTGGAACGTACAGTGAAGGTAGAGCCTTTATAGACACGGTATTGCTGACCGTTGCCGAAGGAGCCTGTCGGGGCGGCTGCGATGGTCACACCATTCTTTGTCACATGGTCCTCGCCTTGACTGCTGCCTTCCTGAATACCCTTGTCAACAGTGGGGTCAAACACGATATCACCAGACACTGGAGGAACTTCTCCGCCCTCAGTGGTCTTGCCATTGAGTGAGTAGATGTAACTTTCATTTTGTACGGTCTCTGGAGTAGTGCCCTTGTAGTTGACGAGTTTTCCACAGATGATGACCTCGTCGCCTACCTTGATTTGTGTGTTGCCCTCTACCCATGCCTTGTTCTCAAGGAAGAGCGTGCGGTATACATAGAATGTGTTGGCGTCTGCCCCGTCGTCGGAGATATAGAAAGTAGCGTTGCCGAACTTTTCGCTGAACTCGCCATTATTGGCAATTTTTGCAATCTTGCCCTTGATGTAGTAATTCTGCTCGGTGGCCTGGTCGGCTGGCAAAGCGGTGGTGAAGTTGTTGGCTGCCACAGCGTTCCACGGATCGGCTAAAGTGCCACTTCCACTCGGCTCGCCAGGTGTTGGCTCTGGTGGGGTGTCGCCTGCAGTAGTCTTGCCGTTGAGTGAGTAGATGTAACTCTCATTTTGCACGGTCTCTGGAGTAGTGCCCTTGTAGTTGACGAGTTTTCCACAGATGATGACCTCGTCACCCACCTTGATTTGTGTGTTGCCCTCTACCCATGACTTGTTCTCAAGGAAGAGGGTGCGGTATACATAGAAAGTATTGGCATCAGCCCCGTCGTCGGAGATGTAGAAGGTGGCATTGCCGAATCTTTCGCTGAACTCTCCATTGTTAGCAATTTTTGCAATCTTGCCCTTGATGTAGTAATTCTGCTCGGTGTTCTGGTCGGCTGGCAGAGCGGTGGTGAAGTTGTTGGCTGCCACGGCGTTCCATGGGTCTGCCAGTGTTCCACTTCCAGTTGCCTCACCTGGGCCTGGCTCTGGTGGGGTCTCACCGGCGGTGGTTCTGCCGTTGAGTGAGTAGATGTAACTCTCGTTTTGTACTGTCTCTGGAGTAGTGCCCTTGTAGTTGACAAGTTTTCCGCAGATGATGACCTCGTCACCAACTTTGATTTGTGTGTCGCCATCCACCCAGAGGCGGTTGTCCAGATAGAGGGTGCGGAACACATAGAATGTGTTGGCGTCAGCACCGTCGTCTGAGATGTAGAAGGTGGCGTTGCCGTACTTCGCGCTGAACTGGCCATTGTTGGCGATTTTTGCAATCTTGCCCTTGATGTAGTAGTCTTTCTCGGTGGGCTGGTCGGCTGTCAGTACGGAAACAAAGTTGTTGGCTGCCACGGCGTTCCATGGGTCGGCCTGGGTGCCGCTGCCGCTTGCCTCGCCAGGTGTGGGTTCTGGAGGAGTCTCGCCGCCTTCACCGATGGTGATTTTCACCTCGGTCATGCGCACCTGGTTGGTTTCTGCAGTCAGGGAGAATGTGGTGGCATTGCCTGTCCATGTGCCGTTCTTGCCATCATAAGTGTAAGTGCCGGTTGTTGCACCAGTAAGGCATCCTGGACCGTATTTTTCATCACCACTGGCGGTGCAGGTGATTTCCACCTTGGTGATGCTGCCCGCAGTAGAGGTCACGGTAAACGTGGAGCCTTTGTAGACACGATACTGCTGACCATTGCCGAAAGAGCCGGTGGGGGCGGCCGAGATGGTCACACCGCTCTTGGTCACCTGGTCCTCGCCTTGACTGCTGCCCGCTTGGCTGCCTAAGTCGGTAGCGGGGTCAAACGTGACCACCTGCGCCGACATGCTGCCGCATATCGCAAGCAGCAATGTTGCTAATGTAAAACGTAAAGTTTTTTTCATGCGATTTATGTTTTGGTTAATAATTATTACAGATAAACGGGCCGTGACCGCCCGTATGTTTTCCGATTGCAAACTTACACTTTTTTTTTGAAAGTCACAACATTTTCGGGGATTTTTCTTTATGCTATCTTCTACCCACAAAAAAGAGCGCAGAGATTTCCCTGCGCTCTTTTTATGGTGGTATTACTTCCACTTTAATTCTCTTGCACCGGTGCTGGCGCTGCCTGTGGACCATTACGCTTGGCGAGTTCCTTCAGTTTCTCTTTGCCCTTGAAGGCAAATACCCAGATGAGGAAGCCGGCGAGAACAAGCAGGCCGATACCCAGTAGCGGGCGGTAGAACAGCCAGGCAATGGCGATGATAATAAGCGACCATACGACACCAATCACCGTACAGACAACACCCACGCCCCATCCGACGATGTTCGACAGGAAAGGAATGACTTTGAGCAGGGTGGAGAGGAATGCGAAGATGCCTTTCAGACCGGCGATGACCAGCATGATACCCACGATGCGGAATAACCATAGCAACATATTGTTGACACTCTTCTGTCCGTCGATGATTTCATCAGAAGATTGCTTGCCCATGACAAGGATTTGGAAATGTTTTCCATTCTTAGCCTTGTATGACTTGAATGTGTCGCCGGAAACTTGTGCAATAATGGTGACTTTGGCAGGCACGACCTTCTCGAAGGTGATGCGTACGTCGCCAATCTCCGGGGCACTGGAGGATTCACCCAAATAGAGTTCATTGCCGTTGACATGCACATAGTCTAAGTCCATCTTGTTGTCAGCGACAGTGGCTGTGTCGGGCTTGGCGGCTGCCTGCTCTTTTTGCTGGGTCACGTCCTTGCCTTTGGTCTTGGCTATTTGTTTGTTGATGTCTTCCAGAAGTTTCTGGTCGATGTTCAGGTCAAAATTCTCTGTGGAAGATATTTGTTTGATAAGCGACCCGTTGAGCTTATAGGCTCCAAACGACACATTCTCAGCCCATTGGCTTTCCTCTTCGTATTGTGACAGGGTGCTGTTCTTCCCTTGATAGGCAGGGTCTTTGAAGTCGCTGCTGTTGATGGGACTCGACACCCACTCCTTCTTATAGGTATAAGTGGTAGTGGTCTCTTCCGCGCCGCCTAACTTGTCTTCGCTCTTGCTGCTGGAGTGCTCCACCCATTGGTAGTATTCCACGGTGCGGTTCAGGGCAATAGCCTTGGCGCCAATGTTGAACTGCTTGTCAATCAGAGAGTCCTCGGTGGTGGCAAGGGCTGAGGCACAGACCACCTCGCCATCCAGGGCTGGGTCTTTCTTGTTGGGATTTTCCATGTCCACACACACGTTCTGCACTTCATTGAGCATGTCTTTTGTCTTCACTGCGCGGCCTTCGTTCCACCAAAGCAGAATGGTGGCGCCAATGAATAAAATGAATCCCATTCCAATGCCTTTGAATGAGTTACCCACACGGGTTCCATAACCAGTTCTTGTTACTTCTTGATATGCCATTTTTGTTGAATGTTGGTGAATAATTCCTATATAAAAACTACTGAATCGATTTTCAAGCTAAAATAGTGGTTGGGTGTAAGAGGTGATAGGTGAGAAAGTTGTCAAACGTCTTTTCCCAGCAGAATATTGACGAGAATCATTACGTCTGTGATGTTGACGATTCCGTCATCGTTGAGATCACCACGGAGTTTCTTTTTCACGTCTTTCGTTCCGTTGAGTTGGATGGTCCACACCACCTGTTTGCCAGAGGGCGTGAAAGTGATGGTGTTCCTCACGGGTGTGGAAAAGGTGATGGTATGTGAGGTCATGAAGTAGTTGCCGTTGCTGTCTTTCTGGGGATAGACATATTGGGTGCTTTCAAACTCCTCTCCGTTCACTTCCTTGATATACGAGTCGGCACCATCGTAGTTGTCATAGCCGCTGATTACCATGTTCTCTATGCTCACCGAGTCGGGCAGTGTGATGGTGAATTGTACGTCGGCAGAGTATTTCACACCGTTTTCCTTGCCAGTGCTATAACTCTTACCGCCTGTGTTGCTGACTGTGATGTTGTTGTCGAAGCCCCAGACGGTGGCTTGGGGGTCGGTGGTGTGGGTGTTTTGGGCAATCATGAAACTCACTGCGTTCTCCGAGGTTTCGCTGTCTTCGATGGCGGCCAGTGTGCCATCGTAGTAATCCACACCATCTACACGGGTAGTGGTGGGGTAGTATTCTTCCACATTGCTCAGCGCATCCTTGTTTTGCGCTTTCACCAGGTCCTCAACCAACGAGTTGCAATACACCTCGATGTTGGTATAGTAACCTTTGGGGTCCAGACTATAGGCTGAGGCATCGCTCGCATCGTTGGCATTCAGTCCGTTGGCTTTCTCCCAGATGTCGGGCATGCCGTCGCCATCGCTGTCGGTCAATTTTGACTTGCTGGAGAGCAGAGGGTAGCCTCCTACATCGCTCGGACTGTCGATGATGCCTCTCAGGCCTGTCTTGCTGCCGGTGTAAGCGTAGGAACCCGAGCGGGCCTCGGCGGCATAGCGGCGGTCGAGGGTATCGCGGCGATGTGAGGCTCCACAGTATTTCAGCACTTTTTCCCATGCCTGACTGGCGTTGTGGGTGGTTACGGTGGCTTTGGCAAACTCACTGTTGCTCTTGATGGCATCCTTCGTCATCGAGGTGTTGTTGCGGTTGTCAACATCAATACCACTCCAGTCCCAGTTGGCACCCTTGCCGGTCATGTAGTTGCCGTTCACATAGAATTTTCCATATACGCCTTTGGCCTGGCTGTTCTCGCCGTTATCTGCCGATGCCTGGAAGATGCGGTAACGGATGCTGCTTTTCGTAGCGGGGCCACTTTTGTAGTAGTTGTTCACAAAGTTGTAACTGCCGCCCTCACCCGAGTAACCACTGTTGGTCTGGCCCCAGTTGTTCACCACGCAGTTGCGCATATCCACAATCTCCCGTTCAGGCTGGTTGCAGAAGCGACTACCACACATGCGGGGATTGCGAGAGTCGTGACAAGTGAGCATGTTGTGGTGGAACGAGGCGTTGTGGCCACCCCAGATGCCTCCATAGCCGTGGTCGTCTTTGCTGTGAAGCGACTTTTTCATGCTCTCGGCAAGCAGGCACCATTGCATGGTGAAATTGTCGTTGTCGTAGAACGAACCGCATTCATCCACACACCAACTCATCGAGCAATGGTCGAGTATGATGTTTTGGTGGTTGCGCCCCCAGATGGCGTCGCGGCCATCGGCATTGGTCGCCGAGCCACCATCGCCCGGACGGAAACGCAGGAAGCGCAGAATCACATTGTCGGCATTTACCACTGTCTCATAGTTCTTGATACAGATGCCATCGCCGGGGGCTGTCTGTCCCATCACTGTCACATCGCCATTGCTAATGTTCAGCGCCGACTTCAACTCGATGGTACCCGATACGTCGAAGACGATGATGCGGGCACCGCTGGTCTTCTGAAGGGCCTCGCGCAGCGAACCGGTGCCACTATCGTTAAGATTGGTCACATGGAGTATCTTTCCACCACGACCACCTGTGGTAGTATAGCGTGCAAATCCCTCTGCGCCAGGAAATGCCGGTGCCTGTGCTTGGACCATGCAACTTAATGCGATGGCACAAAACGTAATCAAGGATTTCTTTATCATATCGCTTTTCATATATTTCCAATCTGCTATCACCACAGTTTTTGAAGTGCCAAAAGACTGTAAAGTCCCATAGTACATTCTCCCCCTTCTTTCGAGTGCAAATTTAACAAAAAATCGCAATATAGGCAAGAAAAAGCCGTCCCGCTTGTTAAAAAATCTATATTTTGTGTTAAAAATTTGTTTTTCTTGAAATGAAAAAATATATTTGTAGCACTTTTTTTGAGATTTCACTTTTTACGAAATCGTCCCTCGAGGTTGGTAGCTTCCTGCACCAACCTCTTTTTTATCTACACCCCCAGAGAAATCGCATTTTTACTCAGTATTGAGGGCGAAACCCGCATGAAAACAAAAAAACTGCTAAAAGTTTTCAAAATTCAAAAAAAAGTGTTACTTTTGCCCCATTATAACCAATTTATCTAATATGAACCCATCAAAATGACGAGAGTATTGCTGATTAGCATGATGATGCTTGCATCCCTTGCCACCTTTTCAAACAACATTTATGATATCACCGAATTTGGCGCCGTCGGCGACGGGCATTCCGATGATGCCATAGCCATACAGCGTGCTGTCGACCGTTGTTCACAGGAGGGTGGGGGAGTGGTGCTCATTCCGCGTGGGCATACTTTCATTGCCGGCCCCATCCAGTTGAAATCGAATGTGGAGATGCATCTTGAGGCTACTGCCACTTTGAAGGCATCTCCCGACGAGAGCAAATACCGGCTCAGTGCTTTCGGTGCCAACGAGGGAGAAGGCATGATGTGGTTGTGGGCACGCGACGCCGACAATATCTCCATCACCGGGCGCGGCACAATACATGGGAATGGTATCGCTTTTATGGGCGCCGAACTCGACGACTCCTACGAACTGAAGCCAGTTACCACCTTCGATCCGCGGCCACATGTCCTTACGCTGATTGATGTCAGAGGAGTAGTCATCCGTGATGTCACCATCCGCGAGGGGGCATATTGGACCGTTCATCTCGTGGGATGCCGCGAGGCGGTTATCGATGGCATCAACTTGCTCAACAACCTCAAGATTAGGAACGGCGACGGTATAGACCTCGACCATTCCAGTCAGGTGCGTATCTCCAATTGCCATATCACAAGCGGCGACGACTGTATCTGCCTGAAAAACAGGCGTGAGTTTGAGCAGTATGGGCCATGTCACGATATTGTCGTCACCAACTGTGTGATGACAAGCCGTTCGTGCGCCATCAAGATAGGAAGTGAAAATATGGACTCCATCTACAACGTCCTTTTCGACAATTGTATCATTACGGCTTCCAACCGAGGGCTTGGTATACAAAACCGTGACGAAGGCACCGTCACCGATGTGGTTTTCTCGAACATCATCCTGCAATGCCAACTGTGGTCGGATGTATGGTGGGGAAAAGCCGAACCCATCTATGTCACTTCCTATCCAAGGGCCAATGGCAACCACAAGGATGCAAACTGGAGATTCCCCAAGGGCGAGACGGTGGGAAGATGCGGCGAGGTGAGCCGAATCTATTTCAACAACATCACAGCAACGAGCGAGAATGGGTGTTTCATCGGTGGTGACACTCCCGACAAAGTGCGACATATATATATAAATAATGTAAACCTCCATCTGAAGCGATTCACCGGTTATCCTACAGGCGTTTACGACAAGCGGCCCTGCAGGGACGGAGGATTCGTGCGCGACAGAGTCTATGGTGTATATGTCGAGCAGGCCACCGACGTTCAGACCAATGGCCTTTACGTCAATCCCTCTCCAGGCATCGACTATGCCGCCCCTATAACACCATAGTGCTTCGTCGGCCAGGTACGTCTTAATCAACATTCAATATACAAGAACCCCTAAAATAATAATCAATAAACCCATAAAACAAAAAAACTATGCTGAAAGTACGAAACCAATTCAGAAAAGCATGGCGTAAATCGCTTTTCACAGCGGCTTTGCTTTTCTTAGGTAGCGCAGCGATGGCACAGAACAATGTCTCGGGTGTAATCACTGACCAGGAGGGAGAACCCCTCATCGGAGTCACTGTCACTGAGGCAGGCACACAAAATGCCACCGTCACCGACTTCAACGGACGCTACTCACTCAATGTGAAAAACGGCGCCAAACTCAACGTTTCTTACGTGGGCTACGTGACGCAAACCATCAATGCCGGACAGAGTGTACAACTCAAGGAAGACGACGCATTGCTCAACGAGGTCGTCGTCGTCGGATATGGTACCATGCGCCGTAAGGATGTGACCAGTTCCATCACCACCGTAAAATCCGAAGATTTGAACAAGGGTGTCTTCGCCGACCCTGCATCGATGTTGCAAGGAAAAGTGGCCGGTCTCACCGTCACCACAACGGGCGACCCCTCGGGCACACCCAGTATCACACTGCGTGGTGCTTCCTCATTGCGTGAGGGCGAAGCCATGCAGCCATACTATGTTATCGACGGTATTCCTGGAGTCGACATCTCCATGGTGGCACCCGACGACATCGAGTCTATCGATGTCCTCCGCGATGCTTCCGCTACCGCCATCTATGGCTCCAAGGCTGCCAATGGTGTGATCATCATCACTACCAAGAGCGGACAGGAAGGTAAGACCAATGTGTCATACAACGGTTATGTGGCATTCGACAAAGTGCTCAAAACTCTTGATATGGCCACCGCAAGCCAGTTGCGCTCATCAGGCCTTATAGGCGCTGAGCAGGATGGTGGAGGCGACACCGACTGGCAGGATGAAGTGCTGAGAACAGGCTTCAGTCACAACCACAACGTCAGTATCTCGGGCGGCAACCAGAAAACCAAGTACATGGGGTCTATCAACTATATGAGTCGTGAGGGCGTTGTTAATGGAACTGGCATGAATCGTGTCAACGCACGTACCTTGCTCTCCACCAAGATTCTGAAAGACCATCTGGAAATCTCTCTCGGACTCAATGCCATGCAGGGAAGACACAAGGGTGTTCCCATGGGTTCATCCACAGGAACCAACGCCGGTAAGAGCGTCCTCGACGCCATGAATTATTACTCACCCACCAATCCCGTGCGTAACCCCGACGGAACTTGGTATGAGACTTATATCGGTTCGGCCAACTACAACCCGCTGTCGATGATTCACGAGGACAACAACCGCAATGAGTGGAAGCGTCTTCAGTATATTACAAAGGCTTCGTTGAAGATTGTCGACGGACTCGTTTGGAATGCAAACTATTCTTACGACAGTGGACAGAACACCTATAGTTGGTATCAGACACACCAGACTCAGATGGACAAAGGTTTCGACGGACGCGCACACCGCGACACTTATCTCCGCCACAATCAGACCTTCGAGACTTATGGTAATTATGACATCACTTTCAAGGATAACAGCAGATTCGGATTGATGGCAGGTTATTCATGGGAAGAGAGAGTGGGCAACGATGGCTTCGGTGTCACTGTCAACAACTTCTACAATGATGTGACAGGATTCTGGAATCTGAGATATGCCAACAATATCAACGGTATCACCGACGTGACAGGTTCTTCCAGGACCAAGATTAGAAACATCTCTTTCTATGGACGTGCCAATTTCTCATACAAGAGTCTGTATATGCTGCAGGCCACTATCCGCCGCGATGGTTCCTCTGTCTTCGGTAAAGACCACAGATGGGGTACTTTCCCCTCTGTATCTGCTGCCTGGAACATCTCTGAGGAGGGTTTCATGAAGAACCAGAGACTCTTCAGCCAACTCAAACTGCGTGTAGGTTATGGTGTCAGCGGTAATGCCATGGGATTTGGGGCTTACGATGCTATTGCCACCTACGGACTCAACACTAACTCATTTGAGTATGTACTGCCCGATGGAACATCTTACACCATGTATGGCATTGAGGCTCAGAATAATGCCAATCCCGACCTGAAATGGGAGCGCACCACGATGACCAATGTCGGACTTGACTTCGCTTTCTTCGGAGGTAGAGTCAACGGTAGTCTGGAATACTACATCAAGAAGACCAACGACCTCATCTGGAGCTATGGTGTCTCCACCAATATCTACCCGCTCAACTGGATTCGCGCCAATGTGGGTGACATCACCAACAAGGGTATTGAGTTCACCCTCAACGCCACGCCCGTCAAGACAAGGAATTTCCAGTGGCAGACCACTATCAATCTCTCACACAACAAAAACACCGTCGACAAACTCTCCAATTCCACATACAGTGTTGACTATGTCAACGAGGGAGACCCCAACATTGCCGGTATTTCCTCGTCTGGCTACACACAGCGTATTATGGAGGGTGAGCCTCTTGGCACATTCTGGACATACAAGCACGCCGGATATGACACCAATGGCAACTCTGTTTTCTTGGTCAACGACCTCAATGCACACCAAGACGCTGACGGAAACGTACAGGCCGACACCTATAAGAACGCCGACGGACAATGGGTAACATCCAATCCAAAGGATGGTGACAAGACAAATTGCGGTAACGCACAGCCCAAACTTGTCTATGGATGGAACAATACACTGACATTGAAGAACTGGAGTCTCACCGCATTCTTCCAGGGAGTGCTGGGCAACAAAATCCTGAATGCCACCAAGGCTCACTTCAGTTACCAGGGACACCTCTCAGGAGGTAAGAACGTGCTGGCCGAAGTCATCGACGACAAGGCTTGGAAGGCCGACGCCAATGCCCATATTCCTTCCGACAAATACATTGAGGATGGCAGTTATCTGCGCCTTGCTTCGCTCACACTTGGCTACACCATCAAGAACCTGGGCGGATGGGCACAGAGCATGCAACTCTATGGAACTTGCAATAATTTGCTCACACTCACAGGATACTCGGGCATCGACCCCGAGGTGAACCTGGGAGGACTCACACCTGGTATCGATTATCGTGAGACTTTCTATCCACATACCCGCTCGTTCATCCTCGGTGTGAAAATCAACTTCGACACCAAGACCGAAAGCAAGGGTGGAATTCAATACGTCACCGACACAAAGGAAATCGACCGCTTGAATGCTGAAATCAACCGCCTGCGTGGACAAATCGAAGATTTGGAAGGACGTCAGCCCGAGACCCAGATCATCGACAAGAGCAGAGTCATCACCTTCCCGTACCTCGTCAACTTCGTCATCGGTACATCCGATGTGGTGAACCGCGAGAAAGTCAACCTCGAGACTGTGGCACAGATGATGAAAGCCACACCCAACAAGAAGTACAACGTCATAGGATATGCCGACAAACAGACTGGCTCTCAGGAGAGAAACAAGCAGTTGGCCAAGGAGCGTGCTCAGAATGTCTATAACATCCTTGTCAAACAGTACGGAGTGCCGGCTTCACAAATCGTCAAGGACTCAAAGGGTGGAGTTGACTATATGTATATGAACGACCCGCAACTTAGCCGTTCGGTTGTCATCTCTGAGGTGGAGTAAACATGGAAAAAGATCAACCTATAAACTCAGAAAGTATAAGAATATGAAAACGAATATAAAGTTATTTTTCGCAATTGGCCTGGTGGCATTGACCGCCAGTTGTACCGACCTGGAAGTGACTCCCGAGGCGCAATACACGGAATACCCCAATAGCGAGGCTGCTGTGGAGGCACAGATGGCTGATGTCTATTTCCATCTCCGTGGCACACTCGGACGTCGGTATATGGAGTCGCAAGCCCTCTCTTCAGATGAGTGGGTGGGTATCAGCTTCGACGGCGACTATGCCGACGGCGGTATCTATGCACAGTGCTCTCTCCACAACTTCGACCCAAGCAGCGCATCCACAGGATGGTACGAGGATGTCACTGCTGGTATCACCAAGGCAAACCGCGTGATTGTCAACATGGGTGGCGAGGAGAACGATGCTACCGCACAGGCACGCTTCATGAGAGCATTCTACTCTTGGATTCTTATGGACAGTTATGGCGATGCTCCTATCCTCAACCGACTGGCCGCAGAGGGTGAACAAATCGACCGCTCACCAAGGGCTGAAGTGGCTCGCTGGATAGAGAGCGAACTGAAGGCCATCATCGACCTGCTGCCTACCAATGTGGACGCCAGCACTTATGGCAAACCTACACGCTATGCCGCTGAGGCGCTGCTCGCAAAGATATATATCAACTGGCCTGTCTATACCGCTTCAAGTGTGACTGCTTATGACGCCGCCAACTACAGCAATGAGCATATCAACGATGTGGTGAGTCTGTGCGATGATATCATCAAGAGTGGAAAATACAGCATCTCGGAGGGTGCCAGTGGCTATCGCTCGAAGTTCTGGCCCAACAATGGACCACAAATCAAGGACTTCATCTATGCTATGCCATACGATGCCATCACTGCCCAGGGATTCCAGTATTGCCGTCCGCGTATCTGGCGCCAGGGACGTAACGACGGTGATGGCGGACCAGGATACTTCGGTTCGGATATCGGCAACTCTACGGGTGGCAACTTCTCTATCTCACCCGAGATGGCCGACCGCCTGATGGCTCTCTCCACCGACGACCGCCAGGAGAATATTCTCGCTGGGCAGATCTACATGTTCGACCCCACTACATTTGCAAAAACCAATACTCCGTATAAGTATAAAGGACAGGAAATCGTTCTCGACAAAACCATACGCCTCAAATATACCGACGCCGACAACGTGGCTCACTATATCGAGTATGTGGATGGCATCAAGAATCCGTCTCTCTATCCCGCCGACTGTGCCTTGCTCAACACCGGTAAGGATGTGAAAGGATGGAGCCAGGGATACAAGTCAGTGAAATACTTCGTCGTACGCGAGGATTTCATCAACGGACGTAACCAGTCCAACGACCTCCCCATCTTCCGTTATGCTGATGTTCTCCTCATGAAAGCCGAGGCCATCGTACGCGGTGCCTCTGCCACCAACGGTCAGTCGGCTCAAAGCCTCTTCAATGAGATTCGCAGTTATGTCAATGCTCCCACCATCTCGGGTACTCCTACACTCGAAAACATCTATGATGAGCGCGGACGTGAATTCTTCGACGAGAACTGGCGCCGCAACGACATGATTCGGTTCGGACACTTCGAGGATGAGTATGGATTCCACCGCAAGGGATTCCCCACAGCACGATTCGACAAGGAGTGCCGTGTGTTCCCAATACCACTTGATGTCCTCAACAAGAACACCAACTGGAAGCAGAACCCAGGTTATTAATTGCCTGGAATGATATGTTCTGACTTAAAACACTAAATTCCAAAGGCGCGGAGATTCCCCTGAATCTCCGCGCCTTTGCATCCCTAAGCGTTTACCCGTAAACATCACATTTGTTTTATTTCCTTTCGCTGGAGAAGACATCCAAATTGGGCACAAATTGCAGGAAACAATTTTTGATGAACCTTTTTTGAGGACTACGATTTGGAATAATGAATTGCTGTAAACCGTCATAGATGTTCCAAATAGCATTTTATATATATAAATGGATTTCCTCACCCTCCGATAGTCCGGGAACATGCTTTTTTTTATATTAATAGGCAAAATGTTATATTTTTTTTTCTATCTTTGCAGCATAATTCAAATCAAAATAGATAAACAATTAATTCATAGAATGATGAGGATAATCAGATTGAAAATGATAGCTGTGGCATGGTTGCTTGTCTGCACCTGTCAAGTCATGGCACAAATGCCGAAGGACCTTGAAGTGAAAGAACTGAAATTGAGTAATGGCATGACCGTATGGCTCAACGAAGACCACTCTCAGCCCAAAATCTATGGTGCTGTGGTGGTAAACGCCGGAGCCAAGGACTGCCCCAACACCGGTATCGCCCATTACTTTGAGCATCTGATGTTTAAAGGGACAGAAGAGATGGGTACTATAGACTATGCCCAGGAAAAACCATGGCTCGATTCCATTTCCGCCGCTTACGACCGTCTGGCAGCCACTCAAGAAAAAACTGCACGAGAGGCCATTCAGAAAGACATCAACCGCCTGAGCTTGAAAGCCGGCGAATACGCCATTCCCAATGAGTTCAACAACTTGATTTCCCGCTATGGCGGCAGTGGGCTGAATGCAGGTACCTCCTACGACTTCACATTCTATCACAACATGTTCATGCCACAGTTCCTTGAGCAGTGGTGTGTCCTCAACAGCGACCGCCTGATCAATCCGGTCTTCCGCTTGTTCCAGAGTGAGCTCGAGACTGTATACGAAGAGAAGAACATGTATGATGATGACACTGCTGATAAAATGCGTGAGTTGCTCTTCAAAGAACTGTTCGGAACCAATGGCTATGCTTACCCTGTCATCGGAAGCACTGAAAACCTAAAGAATCCCAAACTCTCAGAAATGATGGACTTCTACTCCAAATACTATGTGGGGTGCAACATGGGACTGATTTTGACTGGTGATTTCGATGCCGACAATGTACAACCTCTTCTGGAGCGAACATTCGGGCGCATACCCAAGGGGGTGATGCCCGCCCATGTCAAGTCGCCACTTCCCGACATACTTCAGGAGCGTACCGTGGAGATGAAACTCCCCATCCCATTAATCAGCATGGAAATACTCGTCTTCAAGTCACCCACCAATTTCGAGAAAGATGCCAATGCTGTGGATATTGCCTCCAAGATTCTCTCCAACGACAAAGCTGGCAAACTCGACTCACTTGTCAATGAGGGAAACGTCTTGTCCACCAGTATGTCACCTGTTGCACTCAATGATGCCGGATTTACGATGGTGGCTATAATCCCCAACTTGCTGTCCAAGACCGAGAAAGCCGAAAACACCATTCTCAAAGAGATTCAGAGTGTGGTCAATGGTGATTTCAGTGATAAAGTATTCCAGGCACAGAAGCAGGAGGCTTATCGGGAAGCATTAATAGAATTGGAGAAAATCGACAGCCGTTTCGCCCAGATGGTCATGGTGATGAGCAGTGGACATAGTTGGCAGGAGTATATCGAAAAGGTGAATGCCATCGACAAGGTGACAAGAGCCGACGTCATGGCTGCCGCCAAGAAATACTATACTGCGCCATTTGTGCGTTTCAAGAAAAAATATGGCAGTGTTCAAAAAGACAAGGTGTCGCAACCTGGTTACACTCCTGTGGTGCCTAAAAACAAAGCCACAGAGTCGGAATATGCCAAACGACTGGCCTCGCTGCCCGTGCAGAACGTAGAGCCACGACTGATGGACTTCGAGCGTGATGTCACAACCATCCCATTGGGTGGTCAGGCCATGCTCTACACCGTGAAGAATCCTGTCAACGACTTTTTCGAACTCACCGTGACTTATAATCGTGGTTTGGAAGCAGACCCACGTTTGAGCATGGCCGCTGGATTCATGAACGATATAGGTACCGACTCGCTCACACGGCAGGAGTTGGCCTCGGCACTTCAACTGTTGGGTGCCGATTTGACCATCGATTGTGACAACACCGAGACCACTATCGTTGTGAATGGTATGGATTCAAATTTCGCCCCTACCATGCAGTTGGTTCGCCATTTCCTCCTTAACCCGAAGAGCAATGACAAAATCCTCAAATCTGCAAAAGACGGTGTCAAAGCCAATGAGAAGTCGCTCACAGAGGAGAATACCGATGTTCTCAAAGCCATGATGCAACGAGTTCTTCTAGGTGAAAAGGCCCCCCAATTACACAGACTTACCTATAAGGAGGCCAAGAAAATCACAGGCGAGGAACTTATAGAAACCTTCAACAAGGTTTATGGCACAGCTTGCGACATCGTCTATAGCGGTACACTCGACAGCAAAGAGGTGGAATCCGTGGTGCGTAATACTCTGCCAGTGGAGCGTAGCCAGGCTGCCTACATCAACTATTCTGTTGATGTGATTGGCTACAACCGTCCGACGGTGTATGTCTTCGACATGCCCAAGTCGCGACAGACCCTCTTCTTCACTTACGACCAACTGAAGGCGATGCCCACGAAGGAGGCCCGTGTGCCAGCCCGTCTTTTCGATGAGTATTTCGGTGGTGGAATGTCGTCGGTTCTTTTCCAGGAAGTCAGAGAATTTAGGTCGATGGCTTATTCCACCCAGAGCATTCTGAGCACATCTCCGTTGAAAATGAAGCCCAATTCCCCACTTGGAATGGTCAATTTCGTTGGCACACAGGGCGATAAGGCGATGAAAGCCATTGCACTTGTGGATTCTCTGCTCCATGACATGCCTTTGATTGAGAAAAATCTCGAAATTGCCAAGCAGAATCTTGTGAATGACATTAACAATGAATACCCATCTTTCCGTACAATAGGTTCCGTAATCGCATATCAGAAGCGAAATGGCTACAAAGAAGATTCCCGGACAGGCATGACCGCCCTCTATAAGGCTGCCACTATGGATGATTTGAAGAAATTCTTCGAAGGCAATATCAAGAATGATACTGGTCACCGGGTGTATGGAATTGTTGGTAGCAAGAAGAAACTCAACCTCAAGGAACTGGAGAAATACGGGCAGGTGGTATTCCTCAAGGAGAAGGATTTGTTTAGGAAGTAGTATGCTCCTATTTTTTCCAATTATTCATAAAGGCCAATGAGCAACTCATTGGCCTTTATGAATGGTTCATACCACAATGTTCCTCATTGGTCATCGGCAACCATTCTTATGTACAGTAGAGTTCGCCGTTGAATTCTTGTCAATAAGAAACGTGAAATACAAAAGGGAAACCGAAAAAATAACGTGGTTTCTTTCTTTTTTCGCCCAATAAACCGTATCTTTGTAACCATGAAAAACTATTTTGCCGCTTTTGTGCTTTTTTGCCTCACCACAACAGCCTTTGCGCAGCATTGGCAATACGTGGATCCTCGCATCGGAAGTGAGGGCCTCGGGCGCACCTTCCCGGGACCATCCATGCCCTTCGGGATGGTAAAGCCAGGGCCCGACTGTGGAGTGAGACCCAATGCCGGATGGGCCTCCATGCCCGAAAAGGTGACAGGTTTCTCACAGACCCATGTGAGTGGAACCGGTGGCGGCCAAAAATATGGCAATGTGCTCATCCAACCCCTGATTGACGGCCATCAAGAACAGTCGCGTGTCAGCGAGGACATCTCGCTTGGCTATTATGCCACTACCTTCGAGAATGGTATCCGCACAGAAGTCACCACCTCCGACCGCTGTGCCATCTATCGCTTGCATTATCCAAAGGCAGGCTCCTTGTTCGTGGATGCCACCCATTTCCTGGGCAAGAGTCCCGTTCCCGATTTGCGGGAGGCACAGCAGTTTGTGGGCGCTGAACTGGAGGCCGTCAGCGATTGCGAATTAAGGGGGTACACTCGTATCCGCGGAGGATGGAACAATGGTGATGCCTATACTGTTTATTTTGCCTTGCTCTCCGACGTGCCTTTCCAATTTCAATCCGACACTGCCTCACAGCGTGCATGGCTGCAACTTGCCGACACCCTGGCTTGTGTGCGTGTGGGCATTTCCTTTGTCAGTACCATGCAGGCTCGTCGAAACATCACCGACACTCCTTTCGACCTGCAGGTGGAAAATGTCAGGCAGGCATGGGAATCTTTGTTGTGCAACATCCATCTCAAAAAGGCATCTGAGAGTGACCGAAGGATGTTCTATACGGCGCTCTATCACACGATGCTGATGCCCGTAGACCGCACAGGCGAGAATCCCAAGTGGACCGATACGCCTTATTATGATGACTATTATGCCATCTGGGATACTTACCGCACTTCTTCACCATTGATTATGCTGATTGCCCCCGACCGTCAGCGTGACATGATTCGCTCGTTGCTCAATATCTACCGTCGCGAGGGATATATGCCCGACGCACGTAGTGGTGACTGCAATGGGCGCACGCAAGGAGGTTCGAATGCCGAGGTGGTGATTGCCGACGCATTTGTCAAAGGACTTGACGGAATCGACTATTCGCTGGCGTTGGAGGCCATGTTGCAGGATGCCACCGTGCCACCAGGAGGTAACGAGGAAAAAGAAGGGCGTGGCGGACTGCATGAATACGATGCTTTAGGGTATATCCCCTATGGCATTCCACGGGCAGGAAACCGCACAATGGAATATGCCTTCAATGACTATTGCATCGCGCAGGTGGCCCGTGGTCTGGGTGACGACCTGCTGGCCGATGAGTATATGAAAAAGTCGCAGCGGTGGCGAAATCTATGGCGTGCAGACTATGAGTGGGATGGCATGAGAGGATTCATCATGCCGCGTGATGCACAGGGGAATTGGATGGACCTGGTGCCTTGGGGACGTTCCAGGGTGATTCACCCCACTATCCCCTATACGCCTGTCACCAAGGTGGCGCCTTGGTATCTGCCCTGGTGGAACACCTTCTTCTACGAAGCCACGTCCGAGGAGTATTCGCTCAGTGTGCCTCATGATGTGCCCGGACTGATTGAAGCCTGTGGAGGGCAAAAGGCGTTTCGGGACCGACTTGATATGTTTTTTGAGAAAAAGTATTACAATGTGGCCAATGAGCCTTCGTTTCTCACACCATGTCTTTACCATTGGCTCAATCGCCCCGATTTGAGCAGCGACCGTGTCAGGCAGATTATCACCGACAATTACAACGACGGTCCTGAAGGATTGCCTGGAAACGACGACTCGGGCAGTATGTCGTCGTGGTTGGCTTTTCATCAACTTGGTCTTTATCCCAATGCAGGACACGACTATTATCTGTTGCACTTGCCACTGGTCGAGGAGTATGAATGGAAACTTCCCAATGGCAATGTGATACATGCCACTATTAAGGGAAAGGGCACACATTTCGAAGGGGCGATGCTCAACGGAAAGCGCATCCCTGATGCCCGTATTACCCACGCGCAATTGCTCCAAGGAGGAGAATTGGTCTTCCTGGCTCGGGTTACCCGGGAAATTCCGGAAATTCCGGAATCTCCGAAATCTCCGGAATCTCCGGAAAATCCGGCTACCCCTTTCTTCCTGGCAGATGTCTCCTATACCCTCAACAGGCAATTCCGGACATGGCCACTGACTATGGCCTGGGATGGCGACACACTGCACCTGACGATGAAAAAGGCCACTTACCGCATACCTCGTGAGGTGGTGGAGAGAGGCATTTCATTCTCCTGGGACACACCACAGGCCGACGGAGCACTGTATCATCCATCAGGTACGTTCTGCTTCATTTCCAAGAATGCTTTGCAGACGTTGACGGCCACGGGATGTGTCGATTACGACGGCCTTACATGGCGCCTGGTCGACCAGGATAATGACATGTTACATGTACTCGCCGACATCGACCGCACGGAGATGTGGATAGATGCCAACGCACCATTGCCCATGGTGGTAAAAATGAAAAACAACAAACTCGATATAGATTGGACCATGCAATATGAGACACAATAAACAGCATTTTTTCTGGCGTTACTCCCTGGTTCTGACACTCATGTTGACTGCGCTGATGCCACTCTGCGCGCAGACCACTCATGAGCAGATGGGAGGAGTGTATTATGCCTATCCGGTGACAAATGTGGATGAAGATACACCACCCGAAGGGTTTCAGCCTTTCTATATTGCCCATTATGGGAGGCATGGGTCGCGGTGGTTGCCCTCCGACAGCCGTTACGAGTGGGTGCTGGAGCAGTTTGCCGATAAGTCGAATCTCACAAAAGAGGGAAAACGGATGCGCAAATTGCTGACTAAGGTGTGGGAAAACGCAAAAGGACATGGAGGTCAACTCACCCCACTTGGCGCAAAGCAACATAAGGATATCGCGCAGAGAATGTACAACCGTTTCCCGGCTGTGTTTGGCCACGGAGCAAAGGTCACGGCCCACTCGAGCGTCGTGGGGAGATGCCGGGAGAGTATGCTCAATTTTACACAGGAACTCAAGGCTGCCGTGCCGTCGCTTTCCATGACTGTCGTCACCGACTCTGCCGACATGGCTTATATCGCTTATACTTCGCCAGAACTGAGACAGTTGGAAAAGCGGGTCTTCCCCAAAATGAAAGGTGATCCTAGTCGGTTCATAGCATCGCTCTTCCTCAATCCCTCCTCTGTCAGTGAACCGCAAAGACTGTTGTCGGAGTTGCACACCATCGCGTCGGATATGCAGGATGTACCACTCGACATTAATCTTTATGACTTTTTCACTGAAGAGGAATTGCTCGATGTCTATCAATGCAACAACGACCGGATGGTGTTTTTCAATGGGAACACGCCGTTGAATGAGGGGATACCGCCATTGTCGGCTCTCTCGCTATGGCAGGAGATGGAAAAAGCACTACAGGATGCCATCAACCAGGGAAAACGGGGAGCCTCGCTACGATTCGGGCACGATACCAATCTGTATCGTCTGCTCACACTCATGAATGCCAGTTGTGTCGCCAGTGGGAGAATGGATGAAATCCTGCCCATGGGGGCCAATCTGCAAATCATCTGCTACCGTGACAAGGAGGGGAACGTGCTGGTGAGACTTCTGCACAACGAGACGGAGTTCACCATCCCCATCGACCCGGTACAGGGACATTTCTATGAATGGGAGGCATTGCGCAATTATATGAATCAGCGGATACATCAGTTGGAACACGTCCGCCATCTCTGCACACTCAACACCATGGTGGGCACCGACCAGGCCAATACTCAGACAGCGGGATTGTTCGGAAAAGGAAGCGAGGAGCACGGACAGACTTTACCCGCAGTACTTACACCCAACGGACAGAACTTCTGGACTCCGCAGACACGTGACACCGAGCAAAAATGTGTCGCGCCCTATTATTATGCTGATTCCCTCTTTCAGGGACTGCGCTGCTCTCACTGGTTGGTGGGAGGATGTACCCAGGACTATGGGTCGTTCACAATTGCAGCTATCGGAGGCTCTTTGCGCACACAGCCCGAGCTGTGGGCCACACCTTTCTCTCACAATCAGGAAGTTTCCCACCCTCATTATTATGCAGTGACATTGCCGAAAGAAAATCTGCAACTGCAACTCACGGCCTCACGACATGGCGCCGTCATCCGTGTCACCTCATTCTGCGACCAACTTGTACATGTCATCCTACAACCCAACAGCGACGAGGCGGAAGGGGGCGTGGAAATCGATACCCGGCAACATGAGGTATATGCCTACAATCCTGTTCACCGCATCTATCAGGGATGGGGCGAGAAGGCGGGATTCAGCGGGCATTTGCTGCTCACCTATCAGAATATGCCCGCGGCGATGGGCACTTTCACCGAGTCGGGGCAACTGAAAGGACAAACCTCTGTCAATGCCCAACCTAAGTCGGGCGCCTGGCTTTCCTTCCAGATTCAGGCAGGGCAGACGATAGAGTTGCGGGCGGCCTCATCTTTCGTCAGCAAGGAGGGATGTAGCCTGAATATGGATGCTGAACTCAACGGAAAGTCATTTGAGAATGTGATGGAGGAGACGGCGGGTCAATGGACAGACAGATTACATTCCATCGACGTGGAAAGCCCTGATACGGCGTTGGTGAGACAGTTTTATGGCGCTCTATACAGGGCTTCGTTCTTGCCTCGCCTGCTGAGCGACACCGATGGCGCTTATCCTCGATTTGCCGACGGTACACCCACAGGAGGAGAAAGGGATACATATACCGATTTCTCTATGTGGGACACTTATCGCGCACTGCATCCGCTCTACAACATCATCGACCCAGAGAAGTCGGCCGACATGATGCAGTCGCTCGTCAATATGTATGCCGAGGGTGGATGGCTGCCCATTTTCCCCTGCTGGAATTCCTATACGGCGGCCATGATAGGCGACCATTGCTCGGTGACATTGGCAGACGCCTATGTCAAGGGAATCCGGAATTTCGATGCCGAAAAGGCCTACGAGGGTATGCGCCAGAATGCCACACAGACACCGGCTTCTTTCGAGGACTACAAAAACGGAAAGGGACGAAGGGCGCTGACTTCCTATTTAAAATACGGATTTATACCGATGGAGGATGGTGTAAAGGAGGCTTTCCATACCGATGAGCAGACATCACGCACACTGGAATATGCTTTCGACGATTTCGCTGTGGCGGTAATGGCAAAGCAACTGGGACAGGATAAGGATGCCGCGAATTTCATGAAAAGATCGGAAAACTGGCGCAATGTCATTAATCCCCGCACAGGATACGCCGATGGACGGCATTCGAATGGACGATTTGAGAACAACACCGATTTCATCCACCGCAAAAGTTATATCACCGAGGGGGCAACGTGCCACTATACCTGGTATGTGCCGCACAATCCCAGGGGGCTCATCGATGTGCTGGGCGGAAAAGAACGTTTCGTCTCCAAACTCGACTCTATGTTCACCGAGGGAAGATATTGGCACGGCAATGAGCCATGTCATCAGGTGGCTTATCTCTTCGATTATGCAGGGGAACCACGAAAGACACAGAAATGGGTGCGCCATATACTCAATACGGAATACAACGACACTCCCGGAGGACTGTCGGGCAATGACGATGCAGGACAGATGTCGGCATGGTATGTGTTCTCGGCCATGGGATTCTATCCGGTATGTCCTGCCACTACCGAATATATGCTGGCATCACCCTTGTTCAAGCGTGTGCGTATCAATCAGCCTGGTGGAAATGTGTTCACCATCGAGGCCCCTAAAGCCAGTCCAGAATGCCTCTATGTAAAGTCGGCGGCCCTCAACGGCAGGACCCTCTCCCAACCTGCAATATCCCATGGTGATATCACTTCAGGGGCAACACTCACACTTGAGATGACTGATGAATAGCAACAACAAAAAAACGCATAAAATGAAAAAAATACTCGTCATTTTTCTTTGTGTCTTGGCATTGAAAGCCAGCGCCACACCCATCGACGAACTTCTGGAGCGTATCGACAAAGGCGCATCGGCTAAGTTTAAAACACAACTCGTCAAGTCGGATAAAGATTTCTTCGAACTTAGTCAGGCGGGGACAAGAGTGCAAGTGCGCGGCAATTCATGGGTGAACATCGCCTCAGGCATCAACTGGTATCTGAAATATTATGCCGGAGTGCATCTCACATGGAACAATATGAAGGCATCACTCCCCGCAACCCTGCCCAGGGTGGAAAAGATGGAGCGACACGAAACCGACCTCTCCCTGCGCTACGATTTTAATTATTGCACATTCTCTTACACCATGGCATTCTGGGATTGGGAGAGATGGCAACAGGAGATTGACTGGATGGCATTGCACGGAGTGAATATGCCATTGGCCATCGTGGGCGAGGAATGTGTCTGGCGCAATATGCTGCTCAAGTTGGGATATTCCGAGGAGGAAATAGGCCGGTTCATCGCCGGACCGGCATTCCTGGCATGGTGGGAGATGAACAATCTGGAAGGGTGGGGGGGACCACTGCCTCTCGCATGGTATCAGCGACAGGAAGAACTGCAAAAGAAAATTCTGAAACGGATGAAAGAATATGGAATGACTCCAGTGCTGCCAGGATACGCAGGCATGGTGCCCCACGATGCCCGCGAAAGACTTGGGCTTGACGTGGCCGACGCAGGCCTTTGGAACGGATTCCAGCGACCTGCCAATTTGCTCCCAACCGATAGTCGGTTCGCTGAAATTGCCAACTTATATTACCGTGAACTGACCAATCTGTTCGGGAAGGCCGACTATTATTCCATCGACCCCTTCCATGAGTCGAATGATGACAGCAGAATCGATTATGGGGAGGCGGCAAAAGCCTTGCTCAAGGCCATGAAGGGAGCCAACCCCAAAGCCGTGTGGGTGGTGCAGGGATGGACAGAGAACCCTCGCCAGCAAATGCTCGACGTTATTTCACCCAGCGATATGCTGGTACTTGACCTCTTCAGTGAGTGCCGCCCAATGTGGGGGGCGCCTTCTGTATGGAAAAGGGAAAATGGATATGGAAATCATCGATGGCTGTTCTGCTTGCTTGAGAACTTCGGCGCTAATGTGGGACTACATGGACGTATGGATCAGTTGCTCGACAATTTCTATCTCACCAAGGGAAATCCGCTGGCCAACCAGTTAAAAGGCATTGGCTTCACAATGGAGGGGTCTGAGAACAATCCTGTGATGTTTGAACTGATGAGCGAACTGCCATGGCGACCGGCCAAATTCACCAAAGAGGAATGGGTGAGAAATTATGTGAAGGCACGATACGGTGTAGATGACCCGCAGATTCAAAAGGCTTGGAGCATTCTGGCACAGGGTATCTACAATTGTCCTTTGGGGAATAATCAGCAGGGACCTCATGAGAGCATCTTCTGCGGGCGGCCCACACTCAACAACTTCCAGGCGTCAAGTTGGTCGAAAATGCACAACTATTACAACCCGAACAGCACGCTTCAGGCGGCCACTCTGATGACGCAGGTGGCCGACAAGTATAGAGGAAACAATAATTTCGAGTACGATCTCGTGGACATCACACGCCAGGCCATTGCCGACCAGGCCCGTATTCAATACCAAATGGTCATCGCTTACTATAAGGCAGCCTCACTGCCTGATTTCAACCAAAGTGCAAACCTTTTCATGCAGTTGCTGAAAATGCAGGATGAGTTGCTGGCTACAAGAAAGGAGTTCAGACTGGGAAGATGGCTCGAAATGGCAAGGGCTTGCGGCTCGACAGAGGCCGATAAACAACTGTATGAATGGAATGCGCGGGTACAAATCACCACTTGGGGAAACCGCTATTGTGCCGATACCGGCGGACTGCGTGATTATGCGCACAAGGAATGGCAGGGGCTGCTCTCGGATTTCTATCTGCCGCGCTGGGAGATGTTTTTCAATGAATTGAGGAACGAACTGGAGATGATGAGTCAGCCCAATCCCGATATGCTGGGAGCGGGTGTCAACAGCAACAAAACTGCCGACGAACTCTTCAAAATGGCTTTGCCACAAGACGTGAAACTCGACTATTACCCCATGGAGGAAAAATGGGTGCAAAACATCTCACAAGGCAGTTATAGCGCATCACCTCAGGGCAATCCCATCGACATCGCAAAAAGAGCCATCAACTTCCTAAATAGTAAGAAGTGAGTGGCGGGAGGTGAAATTTTCAATTGTCAATCATCTATCCTCAATTTTCAACGATGAAATCCAAGCAACGTCTCCTTTCCCTCGACATACTGAGAGGACTTACCGTGGCAGGAATGATTCTTGTCAACAATGGCTATAACGAGACATTCGAACCCTTACGCCATTCGAAATGGAATGGCATGACACCATGCGATTTGGTATTTCCATTCTTCCTCTTCATCATGGGTGTATCCACTTATCTCTCGTTGTCGAAATTTCAGTTCAAAATGTCGGGAGCGGTGATGAGGAAAATCGCAAAGCGAACAATACTGCTCTTCCTCATAGGACTTTTCATCAACTGGCTCGACCTGGCCATAGAGGGCGACATGAATTGCTTCTCGCATTTGCGCATTTGGGCGGTGCTGCAACGTATCGCTCTGTGCTATGGTATCGTGTCGGTTTTGGCATTGTTCGTCAACCACCGATATGTGCTGCCCCTGGCGATGACTCTTCTGGTGGTCTATGGCGCCCTTTTATGGTGGGGAAATGGCTATGCCCAGGAATCGTCCAATATCCTGGCACGAGTGGACCAGTGGCTCTTCGGAAGCGAGCATCTTTATCGCAAAAGTCCGATTGACCCAGAGGGACTTTTGGGCACCATCTCGTCGGTGGCGCATACGCTGTTGGGATTCTATTGTGGTATGTTGCTCAAGAAGGCAAAGACCGTCGATGAAAAGGTGATGAAATTCTTGCTTGTTGGGGCGGTGCTGGTGATTGCTGGCTATCTGCTCTCATTCCTGTTGCCACTCAACAAGCGGATATGGAGTCCAAGTTATGTCTTGACGACTTGCGGACTGGCAGCTCTGTTGCAGGGACTCCTCATGTATGTAATCGACGTGAAAGGAAGTAAAGGATGGTGTACGTTCTTTCATGTTTTCGGCGTCAATCCTTTGTTTCTCTATGTGTCGAGCGAAATCCTTTCCATCGTGCTGAAGCATGTTGGTGTCAGTGAGTCTGTGTATAATGGCCTGCATTCGTTGATAACGGGACCCCAGTGGGCCTCGCTTTCCTATGCCATCTATTTTGTCATGCTCAATTTCGTCTTGGGGTATTTTCTATACCGCCGGAAAATATTCATCAAATTATAAGGTCATAGTTGAACATTTGCATTGTGCATCTATTGTTTTTCATCCTCATCTTTGGACGTTTCATATATTATTTTTTATGCGAAGGTTCGCATAAAGCATAAAATGCGAACTTTCCAAAAATGCGAACCTTTTTGTGACGATACCGATAGTAAAAGGCATTGCGGTTGCAAAAGGTTCGCATTTCTTTTCATATA
>Ga0247611_10000895_pt1 | contig 57052 bp, 48 predicted proteins | sample 177DNAGHGhighgp2_FD_192422 | JGI IMG/M metagenome (GOLD analysis project Ga0247611, IMG submission 192422) | Sheep rumen microbial communities from Palmerston North, Manawatu-Wanganui, New Zealand - 1770 DNA GHGhigh gp2 | ecosystem: Host-associated > Mammals > Digestive system > Stomach > Rumen... | reverse complement strand
GGGATGATTAGGTTAAATTAGATAGAACGGCTATACTAAGAGACCTGATGATGGATTTTTCATTAAGGAAGGAAATGGGTACAAAAATTCGGAAGAGCCATATCAAGCCGAGTTACAGTATTATATTTCCGCCAAGGATGCGGGCTTTGATTTAGAAAGTCGTTGAGCAAAAGTGCTTACTGAAAATCCAGAAACAATTAACTTCTGATTTGATTTCTTAGACAGTGATGCGGAAATGTCTAAGTACGCTACATACGCTGTCGGCGATAGGTCAAAAGCTGTAAATGATAATAATATAAAAGCTATTTATTTTAGAGAAACCCCTACTGTTGTGTTCTTTGACCCACAGAAAGAGGGAAGTTTAGATAGGTTGTCTGGTTATACTTATATACAGTGCCCAGAGTATATGGAAACTTTATTTAAGATGAGCGGACAAGGTAAATCGGCGCAAGATGTACTAGACGCATATTTATATAATTATGCTTATTGTATAGAAAGTGTTTCACTTACTTCTGTGCCAATATATTATCTAATACCTAATACACGTATTTTTATAAATGACAGTACTACTGGTATAAATGGTGAGTATATATTAAGAAGTTATACAATACCACTTACTTATAATGGCACTATGAATATAAGTGCTGTTAGGGCACCAGAAAGATTGTACTAAGGAGGTTAAGGAGATAGATGAAAAAGATTAAGCAATTTCGCTATTATGGCGGTTCAAGCGATGATAGTGATATAGCCATTAAGAAAAATTCCCCTTCAGAAATTAATCGTAATAATTTAATTACTGGTTCGATTTTTCAAGGTTATTTCCCTATTTTACAACTTGGTGTTCAGAGTTTGCCAGGAGTAAAATTTTATGTCAATAATAGCACAGAGCCAATTTATATTGGCTCTACAGGCATTTATGAGCTAGATTTAAATAATGGTGTAGAAATCAGTTCATTGTCTTTTGATTATGAATCAGTGGATATGGTTGATAACAACGAAATGAGTAATGCTCATATTATTGTTGATATCGTTTATGAGGCAGAGGAGGACTAAAGAATGGCTTTTTATGGTAAAATAACTAACATAAGTAAATCACAATTTAGTTTTGATAAAATTTATCCTAATAGATTTATTATGGATAAAATGGCAAGTAAAGATGGTGTTTATGTTGGTCGTTATATTTTAGTTGAATATGATAATGCAAATCCTTATGCTGATATATATAAGAATCTTTATCCGCATTGGGATGAAAGCGGCTCTGCCAATACTTTTGCGCAACCTTATGCAGCAAAAACTGGTCAAATTTCTTGGTATTGGGATGATACTACTTTAATTGACAGAGAAATATCAGGTACTTACATTCAACCAGGCCAAGATAATGATAAATTAGTTCCACTAGATAATACTGGTGGTATTTATCGTGATGTATTAGTTTATGTGCCAGCAGCTCATAATTTACCAAAAAATACTAGTGACGCTTATTACAAAGTTGTTGGATATAGATTTAAAACTTATAGAAGTATAATCAATTATATATTTACTGAAGATGGCGCTTTTGTAACTGATGCAAATAATAGATATAGTTACAAAACAAATGGTGAAGGTTATACTTTCTCAGGAGATATAAACCCTTATGTTAGATGGGTTAATGGCGAGTTTGTAGAGTATGATTTCTTAGATTACTATGAAACTTTATCTGCCGGCCAAAAGGATAAATTACTTCAAGAATATCCAAATTTTGAAGAATTAAGTGACGAAGAAAAAAGACAAATTTTATATTATACTTATATTAATTATATGTATACTAAGAGCTTTGCCGATAAATTTGAAATTGTTGACAAAGATTTAGAAACTTATAAAGAGTATGATATAGCTGTTGACGGTGAAGCAGGAATTGCTTTCTATTATACTCGCACTCCAGAAAAAGATAAGACTGGTTATCTTGATACAGATTATACATATACAAGAGTAGATAAATCAAATTATGACGATTTCCTTGCTGGAAAATATTGGAAAGTGGTAGGAAATTATCAATCTGATACTGAAGCAGATTGGGCACATAATAATATATTTATTAGAGAAGATATTTTATTTACTTATAAAGATAAAAATAGCTTATCAAATTATTTTATTAACTCTGCTAATGCCGAAGTAGCTTGGCCTCAAGTAGTCTCTTATGAAGATGACGAAATTGATACAGAAAAAATAGAACAATTTATTGATGATAATTTTATTGGTTTCCAATTGGTTAATATTGGAGAAGTAGATACTACTTCAACAATTGACGCATTATCTCAATACTATCAAATAAATTTCTCTATTGACTCTGCTAATTATAATCCAATAGGTAGAGGCTTTGACTCAACAGTATGGCAAAAGATTTATACTTATGATACTAAGTTAAAACAAAATGTAGAAAAATATGTAATGATTGCTGAACTTAACTCAGTAGTTCCTACATTATCAGTTAGTGCTGATGCCCCTACATTAAGTCCTATGCCACCACATTTTGATATACAAGACAGTAATAACGTTTTATATAAATTACATTGGCAAACTCCTTATGGTTTTAGAATTAAGAGCGCCGATAATTTTAAAGAAAATTGGTGGGCTAATGGTGAAATGACTTCTAATGAAGGATACGGCCAGCCTGATGTTAGCTTAGATGCTACTATTTATCCTTCAGATGTAACAACATCTTGGGAAAGAAAAGAATATAATCCTAATTCTGGTGAAACTTATAAATATGGTTTACGCACAGACAGTAGTTCTACTCCTGTGTGGTTAAGAAACCAGACTGCAAGCCCTATTCCTGCAGCTATTTATTATAACAAAGATGGTTTTGATTCTGCTATAATAAGTAAAGCAAGAGAAGGACATGCGGTTCATCGTGACAAAGATAAAACAAATACTATTAACGATGAATTAAGAAAACGTATAATTAGTGATAATATTACATTAAAAGATACCGGTGTAAGTGGACATTTATATAACCATTTACAAGGTGGCGAAGCTGCCAACGATATTCTTGAAATGTCTATTATGTTACCTTCTCTTGGCGACACTATCTCAGATATTTGGGATTTAGTGTATGGTAACGAAAGACAAAATAAAGATTATGGTATTAATAATGTATATAACGATAATAAATGGGATGAAACAAATCCTAAATCAAGATTAGTAAAACGTAATAAAAATATTCGTTGGAATGAAGAAAACGACACTTCTGGCTTACGTTTAGTTAAAGGTGACGCAAGTGCTCCTATTTATTACACTAATCTAGAAACTCAAGGCGCAAGTGGCGTAAACACAATAGCTGGTGCGATTAATTCTGCTCACGATGCTTTGGGTATGATTATTAGAACAATTAATCCTTATGATAATTCTAAAAATTATGATGGTGGATTAAAATTAGATAAAGAGATTTATCAAGTTGGTAAGTATTATATTTCAGATGAAGATGACGCTGAATTATATACTGGAGAATTTGATTCTTCTTTAACTTACTATAAGAAAAATGGTGAGAATAAGAAGCAAATTATTAATTTGGTAGCCAACTTAGATGAATTTATAGATGACATTATTCCTCTATTAGATACTAATCATATTTACTTTATTATTAACCCTCCTTATGTTTTAGCTAAAGGAAACTTCGATGAAGAAGCAACTTATTATGCAAAAGATGGGGATGGCAGTTATTCTGTAGCAGAAGTAACAGAAGACACTTATACTGCTAACACTTATTATATAAAATCTGCCGAAAGTTCAGGCGCGTTCTATAGAAAACGTACAATCTTTGAATGGGGCGATTCGCTAGTAGAAGGTCAAGATTATACATATAGAGAAGTTGAAGATTTACTTCCTATTGACTATACTCCTGGTCGTTATTATAAGAAAGTAAATGGTGAATATGTAGTTGCTGATGATGCGGAAAAAATAAATACTACATATTATGAATATGTATTAAATAGTAGTAAATATGAACCAATTCAGCTACTGGAATATGAAAAGAATACTTACTATTATAAAGATGCTAATGATGAAATCTATTATTTAGAAACAGCTAATGAAGCTCGTCAAGATATTATAGACGCTGAACGTTATTATAATATTGATATTACAAAAGCTGATGAGTATGTATTCAATAATGAGTTGGGCGGTAAATACTGGCTTGTTACTGATAAAAATGGTGGAGAATATGCTAACAGCTTCCGTCGTGTTGCTGATGAATATGATGCTGTTCCAGCTATTACGCACGCTCAAAATGAAGAATATATTTATGGTAATCCAGACCAGGATGGCTTCCCAAGAGATATTTTCCAACCTGTAAATGTTAAAGAAAATGTAATATACAACAATAAACGTAAAACTGATGTTACTGGTGAGTTATCTTCAGAAAGACAAGTTGTTTATGTTAGTATAGATGACGAAGGTAGAATTATTAATGATAATATCTTCGTTGTATTTGGCTCACAAAGATATACAGATGGAAGTTTAATTATTGATGGTGACGCCACTAAGTGGTGGACTAAATCTTGGCCAGTAGAATCAAGTGATAATCAAACTAGTGCTACTACTGGTGAAGATATTTACTATGATTATGTTCCTTTCTATGATTTACCTGCTAAAGGTCATAAGTTCGGTTATTTCAATCCTGCTGGCTCAACACAAACTGCTGATGATGAACAGTTCTTACAATGGAACGCAGGCATAGGCGATTGGGAATATACTCAAGATTGGTATAATCACACTAGCAACTTTAGTCAGTATAGATATAGAGTTCGTGATTATTCTGGTAATATCATTGAAAATCCATATATTGTATTATATAACAACGCTTATGTAAATGCGCAAGGTGATATTGTAGGTATTCCTACTGAGGGTTATAATACTACAATAGAAGGCGCTGGACAAGGCAAATTCTGGATTGGCGAATTAGTTGATAATAATTGGGAATTTAGATTAGCTGCCGTTGAAGCTAAGACTATTAATGCTAGAACAGATGGCGCTGATGCTAAAGAATATAGTTATTTAATAAATAAAACTGGTAATGTTAACAAAAAGTTAATAGCAAGTCAAGCAGCTCTATTGGCTGGAGGTAATGCTTATCAAAGTTATTGGTATTATAAACTAAATCCAGCAGTATATAAGAACTTTAATATAGTTCAATTAAGTGCTAATGAAAATATTAAAGACTTCATTAATTGTGCTGCTGACCATAGTTTCTATCAAAAACAAAGATACTATTGCCAATCAGATGTAGAAACATTTAAATTAGATACTACTTATACTTATACTGTTGATAAAACACTTAATACCGGTGAAAGCATTAAGTATTATGATTGTGGTTTCTGTGTATATGATGTTGATGATGCTGCTAATACTGAAGCAATTCAACATATTGAAACTAATTTCTATGTAGCAGATACATATTATTATGCTGATGGTACAGAATATGAATTAGATAAGAATTCACAGCCTAGCCGTAATACAAAGACTGATTACTTCAGTAATGCTAGTTACTATGTTTATAGTACAGATGCAAATACAAGTGACGCCTTTGAAATAAATGCTCCATGAGATACAGATAATCCAATTGTTCCACCTGGAGTTGAATTACGTACTCGTAAAGTTAGAAGTTGGATTTCTGAATTAAAAGAATTCGATAGATTTAGTAATACACAACATGGTATGATATTGCTAAATAACCAATTCCTTGAAACCTATAATGCAGGCAAGAATGAAAAGGATAATGGTAATTTAACAAGAGATACAAAGACCGTACAAGGTGCTATCAATACCATGAACGATATTATTAATAAAATCACTGGCTTGGCTCCTGGTACAATACCAGTAGTTGATGCTTATGGTAGAATTCATGGTGCTACTCAAACAAGTGCTCAAGATTTTACTTATACAAATTATGGTAAAGATAAACAAGAATTAAATGAAGCTAATCCTTCAGTTAAGAATATTACTAGAGAAGACCAGTGGATTTATTGGGACATTGATGATAATGCTAGTAATCCACAAGTTATTCTAAAACATAGATTAGTTAATGGCGCTAAAGAAGAAGAATATATTCATGACGCGTTAGATAATACACACTTTGTAGAAACAACTAATACTATGGCTGATAAAAATGACAATCATACAATTACTAGTTATGATGGTGTCAATAATAGTAATAGTGGTGGTGATAAAGATAATTTGAAACTTTATTCACCAATTGTTGATGCTGCCGGCCACGTAGTTGGTAGAAATGAGGAAACTGTCATCTTACCTTATGGTTATAAATATTTAACTACTAATGGTATAAGTAATGCGGTTACAAACCCAAGTACTAATACAACTACTACAGTAGCGTTAAATACTCAAGATACTCTAACAGTTAATAGCTCTAATAAATGAGTTAGATTAAGTGTTGGTGATAGATTATTGAATATCGGTCATGATGTTCACTGGTCACTTGATTATTTGGATGAAAGATATTCTGACGCTCTTGGTGGTAATAAGGATGTTAGCACAAATCGTCGTCAATCCGCTTATGATTTAAATGAACATAGTGGTACTGAAATCAATACATTTACTTTACCAAGTTATCAATTTGATGAAGCAGGACACGTAGTTGAAAGATTAGAAACAACTTACACTTTACCTCGTAGCTATTCTTACACTGGCGTTAAAGGTAAATCAACTAGTGTAGTAACTACTGAATCAACTTTATCAACATTAAATAATGATGGTTCATACTATGAAACAAGTGCTAATGTTTCTAAAGATAGAATTAATTATGAGTCTGGTAATAGATGGATTTATATTAAATCATCTGAAAGTGCTAATGAAAAACAAGATATTATTACATTAAGTCACTCTGCCCCTGAACAGGCAAGTACTTATGCTTTAGCTAAATATGGTCAATTAGCAGCCTTAACTAAAGAAACTAATATATCTTCACCAAAAGACCCAATTAATGCTAGCGAAGATGTTTCTGTATTAAATGCTCAATACTATGATGATAGTGGAGTTACTAATACTGATTCATTTAAGACAATATATATTAGTAGAGATGAAGCTGGCCACGTTAATGAGTTAAAGGAAAGAATTGTAGTATTCCCTAAACCAAATGCTATTAACTGGGCTCTAACTGATTATGCAAATACTACAGTATATCCAATGGCTTCTATTGTAGATACTAGAGCTACTGGAGCCTATGACGGATATATTAATGGTAATTATACTGCTAATCCTGTTGGTATAACAGCTACTGATAATATTAAACAAGCACTTAATAAGTTAGAAGATAAAGTTAACTTATTAAATGGTAACGATACAGTACATGGTTCGGTTGTATGGCAAATCAATAATTTAATTAGTAGTTCTGATGTAAATTTAGATACATTAAAGGAAATTGCTGATTGGATTAGTACTAATAAGGCCGATGTTGATAACTATAAGACATTAAGCACATTAGAAGATGATTTCTATGGCTTAAATAGTGATGGTACAACTAAGGATTATGAAGATTGGTATAAACTAGCAACTAGTTATACACCAAATACTGTTTATTATATCAAGAATGGTAATGATTATCAGAAGGTTACTAATGTAACACCTGGTAACTTCGAGCAGAACACTTATTATACTTTAATGAGTGCTAATGATAGCTTAACATATTTAAGAGATGTAGCTAACTTAGTCGTTGATGATTTAGGTACTTCAACTCAATATGAAAGAGCTACTGCTTACCAAGAAGGAAAAACTTACTATTACTTTGATACAGCTTCTGGTGAATATGTAGAAGCTTCTGGAATTAACAATACTAATTTCTATTCTGGAACTTATTATACAAAAGAAAAGATAGTAAGCCCTGACCCTAATGGAACTTTATATGATAGAATTAATAGTCTTGAAGGTTATACTGGCGACTTAGCTTCTATCCATGATGAAGTACAACAGTTAGCGGCTGAGGCGGCACACGCTCAACAAACATTACAAAATGTTAGAGTAAATGCCGGTAATAATTACAATTCTACCGATGGTTACATGCACTACCATATCGGCGCAGATGCTCCTGTTTATCCTAATACAATGTGGATTGATACTTCAAATCCAAACAATGTATTGGTTAAATTTACTTCTAAAGAATTAGCAACTGATAGCCCAACATATGTATACGTTCACGCAGATGATTATGTTGCTGGAACTCAATATTATACTTATGATGAAGCTACTGGTAATTACACAGCAGCGACTGTTACAAGTCAAGCTGAATTAGATGAGGGTATCTACTTCGAACATATTATTCACTCTCAATCATATAAATGGTACGCAATCAATACATGGCAATAAAAAGAATAAACTGACAAGTCGTAGGACAAGTCAGTTTATTTTTTGGTTGGGTAGTTTTAGTATATTTGAAGATTTTAAGGAGGGCGTAAACATTGGCTGGTACAATTAAATATGTAAAATTTATCAGAGGCACTCCTGCCGCATTTGAAAGACTTGCAGTAAAAGATAGTGATACACTATATTTTATTTGCGAAGTTGGCGCTAATACAGGTAAGCTATACCTAGGTAACACACTTATTTCTAGTTCTACTGGTGATAGTAGTGTAACAGAATTAAGAGATTTAGTTGATATAGCTTTAGGTGAGACCTTAATTGACGGTCAAGTATTAGCATATGATGCTTTATCTCAAAAATGGATTAACAAATCGTTAGACCAAGTTGTAGTTGACGTTATGCTAGGCGCAACTGCTTCTCAAGCCGGTGCAGCTGGTTTAGTACCTGCTCCTGCTGCTGGTCAGCAAGGTTATTTCTTAAAGGGAGATGGCACTTGGTCAAATGAAGTAGGTTCCTTAGAGAATAAATTAAATACTTTAGTGGGTTCTGATGAGAACAAATCTGTTAGAGAAATTTTAGCAGAGGTGTTAATCCCACAAGATGCTAAAGAGTCTTTAGATACTCTTCAAGAAATTGCTGAATGGATTCAAAGCCATCCAGATGATGTAGCATCTATGAATGCAGCTATTGCTGCTAATACATCAGATATCACAGACCTTAAATCTAGAGTTACTGCTTTAGAAGCAGGTCAAACAAACTTACAGAGTCAAATCACAGTATTAGATGAACGTCTACAGTGGCATGACCTGGAAGCAGAATAATGGAGGAAATTAATTAAATGGCAAATGTAAAATTTTTACGTGGCTTACAGACTAATTTACCATTAAGTACAGGTGCTGTTGAAGGTACATTTTATTTAACTACCGATACACATCGTTTATACATTGGTAACAGCGCCGGAAGATGTGATTTAGTTTCGCAAGCAATTATCACAGTTGCTAATCAACAAGCATTAAGTGGTATTACTCCAGCAGAAGGTTCTTTCTATTATTTAATTGCCGAAGACGTTTTAGCTGTTTACAGCAATAATACTTGGAAGCAAGTTAATGTAGATGATTACCCTGTTGGTTTAGACTATGAAATTGAGAATGATAGTGGTGTTATTACTTTAACTCCTCAAGTTCACTTTGGTTCTTATAATACACAAACTCATCAATGGGAAAGTCATAACTTAGACTTTGAAGGTGATACATTTACTTTAAGTGGTGATGGTAGCGTATCCGTTGCTCCAGCAGCTAGCGGTAAGGGCGCAGTTATCACTGGCGTTGAATATGGTGTTAACCAATCAAGCACAACAGATAATTCAGTTATTACAAGTGTTACTATTGCTTTAACTGAAGATGGTGTTGTTAATAACCAAAAGCAATTCCAATTAATTAAGGGTAATGGTATTCACTTTGCTTCAAACGATAATGGTAAGACTATTACTATTAGCGGACCTAATCCAGAAGAAATCTCTGGTGTAACAGCTGTAGCTGTTAGCCCTGTTGAAAGTCATGGTAATGGTTATGAAGTAGCAATTACATTATCTACTACTGATGTAATTAACGGTACTTTTGACCCAACAATTAAAGTTGGTGTTAATACAGCTCAGCAAACTACAGTTCACTTTGTAGATGGTATTGCTGATTTAAGTGGTTACGTATATACTAAAGATGAAATTGATGCTAGCTTGACTGGCTTAAATGCTATGGTATATATGGGTGTTATCGCTTCAGCTGCTGATGTTCCTAGCACTAATATTAGAATAGGTGACACTTATATTGTTAGCACTCAAAGTGCTTCAGGCATTACAATCGAATCTGGTAAGGTAGCACATAACGGTGATATGGTTATCGCTCGTGGTACTGAAAGTGCTACAACTCATTACATTACTTCAGATTTAACATGGGATGTTATTTCTGCTAGTAATAATGATACTACTTACAAGTTTGTATATGAAAATACAACTAATAATGCTCAAGTTAAGTTAGTTCCAGATAATGGCTCTGGCGACGAAGCTGGTATTATTAATATCAAAGGTGATGGTACTTATATCACAGCTAGTGGTAGTAGCACTCAATTAGGTACTACTATTACATTACACCATGAAGATGTATCTCGTACAGATACTACTAGCACAGCTTCTCAAAATGCAGGCGATGAGACTGCAGTAACTGTAGTTGATAGTGTTAGCACAGACGTTAAAGGTCACATCACAGGTGTTAATGTTAAGACAATCACTTTAGTAGATACTTCTTTAGATGATGCAGCTTCTGATTTAACTCAAGAAGTAACAGTAACTAATGGTGTTGCTGCAATTGAAACTAGTTTAGAAGTTACTGATAGCTCAACTGCTTCAGTAAGCAAAACTAGCACTGTTAATGTTGAATCTAGCACATTAAATATGTCAGTAGCTCAAGCAAGTGGCAATTTAGTAGTTAATTTAGAGTGGGGTTCATTCGACCCAGCTCCATAAAGCTTGAAAAGTATATCGGGCATAATCAAATAATAACAAAGCCGATATTTTCAAAATGATTGAAGATATTGACGGGAGAGGATTGATATCTTCTCCCGTTTTTTATATTTTAATTTAAGATGGAAAGGAGTTTATATGGCAAAATTTAGACCAGTTCGTTGCGCTGAATCAGTTATAAACGCCACACCTATTATTAATGGTTATACTTATTTTGCTACCGACACAGGTAAAATCTATGTTGATACAGCAACTGAAAGAATACCTATGGGTGGAGCTGGCTCTGCTATTTATTATGCTTTAGCAGAAACAGTAGAGACCTTGGATGATGATTTATTTGCATTATCTAAAGATGATTTAGAAAACGAAAAAGACCAGCCAAAAGTAGGTGATTTAATTATCAACTCTGATGGAAGTTTCTATAAAGTATTAACCGTACTTGATACTTCGTTTGAGTGTACTCGCCTTGCTGTTAGCGGCGGTGGCGGTGGCGGAGGAGGCGGAAGCTTCTCTGATAAAGCCAAATTAAATAAAAGAGACCCAGAATCTAATTATTTAATCAACGGAAAAAGTGCTTCTATAAGTATTTATGCCATTTCAGGTAAAGACCCAGATGATGGAACTCCTTTAGACAGTAAATTAACTGTTTATTGGACTTTGTCTGAAAAAACAAGCACTGGTATTCTAAGCCAGTATGCGCAAGGTAATTTCCCTATCGAAGCTTCAACAGATGCAGACCCAATTTGGGAAACATTTGAGTATGGTACAAAAGCTCGTCATTCAACTACAAACGTATTAACTATGTATGTTCTTGGTAGTTCATCAACCAAGAGTAGAGAAATTACGTATGAGTTCTATACTTCTACTTTGGAGTTATTAGAGCATCCAAACTTTAGTAATGTTAATACATATTCTCCAGATGGAGTAACAATCTATTGTACTACTGTTGGTGACTTAGAAAAAATTATTTATTATTATTTTGAGACTAATGGTGTTGAAACATTATTAAACCCAAGCGGTACAGTAGTAGGCGCAGGCACTAATGAACAAAGCTTTGTCGTTCCTGCTTCATTGGCTACTCATGGTTCACATAAAGTTCGTATTGAATTATACCAATACATTAATGGTAAAGCTGATTTAACATCTTCAGCAACTCCAATTGAAATGGAAATTGGTGTAGTTGAGCATGGAAATGATAAACCTATTATTTGGTTAGGTGCTTATCAAAGCGAATATTATCAATATGACTCAATCAAGATTCCATTCAGAGTTTATGACCCAAACGCTGTCTTAAGTACAGAAATTACTTTATACAAAGATAATAATAAGATTGGTACTAGAAATATCACAGATAATACTGCGTTCTCTATTTGGGAAATTGTTGATGGTGATTTGAATATGATGAATTACTACACAATTTCTTGTGGAGCTGATGAATTAGAAACTCGTAGAGATATTAGTTTCTTAATTTCTGAAGACCCAGCACGTGCTAATATGAAGATTGCTACTGCTGGTTTACGTTATCAATTTGATGCTAGTGGTCGTAGTAATAGTGAATCTGCTACAAATAGAGCTAAAAGTGTTTATTCAGATGGCACTACAACAGTAGCCGCTAAGTTCGAAAACTTCAACTGATATAACAATGGTTGGATTACTGACCCAGACACAGGTAAAACTTGTTTGAGAATTAGTAATGGTGCTACTTTCAGTATCCCTCTAAAACAAACAAGATTTGCTACTGAAAACGCAAGTAATCAATCACATACATTTGAATTCCAGTTCAAAGTACGTAACGTACAAGATTATAGTAATATTATTCATAATGTTACTCGTTATAAAGGCAACACAGATGATAGATATGATACATATCCTAGCTGGGTTGATAATGACGCATACGAAGCATTCACAACTAAGAATTACTTAGATTGGAGCGAAGGCTTTGAGTATGATAACTACGATGCTTTCTTACAATGGTATTTACCAGAATATAGCAAACGTAATCCAGATGCTGGATGGCCACCTTCATACGATGATATTGAATACCGTAAGACTGATAAAATTCTAAGCACAAGTTATGCTGCTGGAAGATATTACGATGGTACTCATGGTATTTGTATCGGTGCCCAAGACGCATTATTCACAAATGGTGTAGATACAGTTAACGTTGCTTATGTTGAAGACAAACTTATTAATTTAAGTATTGTATATTCTCATGGTGATGGTACTAACGGTGGTAATAATAAATTAATGTCAATTTACTTAAATGGTATTTTGACAGGTGTAGCTCGTTCAACAATTGATGGTGTATGGAGTATTGGCGAAGATGATACAATGAATATTGTATTTAACTCACAATACTGTGACTTTGATTTATATAAGATTAGAGTTTATAATCAATCATTAACATTACCAACAATCTTAACTAACTATACAGTTGACTTAAAAGACCCAGTAGCTTACGACTTAACTCAATTAGCAGTTGTAAATAACTCTATTGGTGAATCTCAATTAGTATATAATAATATGATAACTTATAATAACAACCACCCAGATGGTTATATTATGCCTTATATCATATTTACTACTAAACCAGCAGAGGATAACGTTTTACCTTATAGTAAAGCAACTCCTATTAATGACGTTCAAGTTGAATTCGTTAATACTGGTTTGGAAAGAGCTTATACTACAGGTGAACTAGGAGAATTAGCTGAAAAAGCTGACCAATCAGTTGAAGAATACTACAAACATCATTGTCCTTCATTTATTGCAGACCATGTTGCTATGTCAGTTCAAGGTACTTCTTCTGAGTTCTATCCTCGTAGAAACTATAAAGCAAAAACTAAAAACGCAGCTCCTGGCTCAAGTACAAAAGAAGTTCAAATGTACATGAACCGTGGCCCATTCGCTCAAAAATATGTAGATAAAGACCCAGATACACATCTTGATTTCTTCTACATGGATAATAATACAGTAGGTACTACTAAATTTACTTTGAAGATTGACTTCATGGAATCTTCTGGTACTTACAACATGGGCTTTGCAAATTTAGTTTATAACGCTTACACTCACCATCCTTTATATGATTATAATAAAGCTGGTGCGTTCCAAAAAGCAGAAACTGAATATCAAGAAGCAACTAGCTTCGATGCTAGTAAAACTTATTGGTATAAGAACCATAAAGGTAATTGGAAGAATACAGTAGAAGATGAATTAAAGATTACTACTGCCGCTGAATTCGCAATGGGTCCAGTAGCATATGCTGCTTCTATTGGTCAATCAAAAGTTTCTTCTGATACTACAGACCCTTATTACAATAAGTGGTATCTTGCTACAACAGTTTATGTAGATACAGAAATTGAAAACTTAACTGATTATAGAACTTCAGTTCAAGGCTTCCCAGTATTAGCTTTCCATCAAACAACTGATGCTAATGGTAATAGCACTGATATTAGATTTATTGGTCGTTACAATATGTTATTAGATAAAGGTTCTGATGAAGCTTATGGATTTAAGCCTATTGATGAAATATATCAGAAATTCGTTCAAAAGAAAGGCAAACCAGTTAAGGTTTCCAAAGTTGCTGAATGTTGGGAAGCAGAAAACAACTCTCGTGGATTCTGTTCATTCAGAGATGCTTCTACCAACAGAACAGATGACAAGTTCTTTGACACAGGTAAATTAACAACGGCCGGTGCTCCTATTGTAGCTGATTACTGGGAATACCGTTATCACGATAAAGCAGATGCTTTAGATGTATTATATGATTTAAAGAATCTTGTTACTGATGCTGACTCAATCGCAGAAGTTCAAGACGCATTTGGTGTAGATATTTCAGACCCAACAGTAATTGAAAGTCCAGATTCTAGTTACCAAGATACATATACTCAAGGTATTAAGAACGGTGGCGATGCTTTACTTGATGCTTATTCTAATTGGGAAAAAGCAGTAAGATGGGTATGGAGTACAGACCAAGATTCAGTTCCATCTGCTGGTAGTTATGTAAAAGTTGACTTAGGCTTAGAAGTCTATGCCGCTAATACTTACTATATTGCTGATGGCGCAAGTTCTTATGTATTAGATTCAAGAGCTACCTATGACCCACAAGAAACTTACTATAAGTTAGTTGATGGTGGTTATACTACTATTAAACTTTGTGCGTCTGCTGATTTAATTTATGTTCCTAATACATTCTATGTTGATTCTGGTTTAGGCGACTATGTCTTAGACCCAGATAATACATTTAATGGAGGTATTGAATACTACAAATTAAGTGGTGATGAATCAGAAAGTGGTGCAGAAAAATTACCTGCTCCAGTAGAATACAATGGACATATTTATAATTATGATACAAAAGAATATCGTAATGCTAAGTTCACTAATGATTTAGATAAACACTTTAACTTAGAGTATTTAGTTACTTACTTCATTATGACAGAAGTATTCGAATGTTACGACTCTCGTGGTAAAAACATGATGATGGCTTCTTGGGGCCCTCAAAAAGCCGGAGGAGATTACATCTGGTATCCTATCTTCTATGATATTGATACTCAATTAGGTATTAATAATACTGGTATTCCTTCATTTGAATATTATGTTGACGCTACTGAAGATGGTACATTCTCAACAAACGATAGTGTATTATTTAATAACTTATATCGTAACTTCAAGAGTGCTATTATTCAGAAATATAGACAATTAAGAGGTGTTAAATCAAGCTATGATGATTTAGTTCATGCTCCTCTAAAAACTATTGATAGAATTGAAAAATGGTACTTAGGTGACCCTGAAACAAGTGGTAGCATTGTAATGAGAGGTGAAAGACCATTAATCGCTCTTAACCTTGATGAATATTACAAATATATTACTATCACAAATCCTAAGATGGGTTATCAAGATAGATACGGTGGCACTGGTTATGATAATGGTACTTACTTCTATGCTTTACAAGGTGATAGAAGTTTATCAAGACAACAATTCTTAACTAACCGTTTGAATTATATTGACTCATGGTTGAACCAAGGTAACTATGAACGTGGTGGTACAAATATTATCAGAGGTCGTATTGCTGCTAATAGCCCTTCAAACACATCAGATAAATGGATTGAAGGTACTAACTCTAATACTGAACCTACATTAATTACTAATGTTCCTTACTGGACTGACAATACAGAAACTGTTAAAACTCATATGTTCGATGGTGAATATTGGTTACATATGGAGCCAGTTAGAAACTCATATGTAACTGTTGGTACTGACGCTGCTAACTTCCCTTCACTAAAATACACAAATACTGAAGGCCCAGTTAAATTCGTAACTCCAGACTTAGAGAATGGTGTTCGTACTAGTGGTGGTTACCATGAACAGTTATACTACATTTATGGCTTAGACCAAATGAAGAGTTTAGGCGATATGAGTAAACTATACTGGACAGAGTTCAATATTGAAGGTAAAGCTACTAAGATGACTGAGTTATTACTTGGTTATGATGGTATAGATGAAAATAATGACCATTATGAAAACTCAAGAATTAATATGTATGGTATCCATGCTAGTAATTCAGCGAGTGATAATGGTGGTATGCCTTTATTAAAGAAAGTAAATCTATCTTATATTACTTTCAATGATACAGCACCTACTTATAACTTCGCAAGCTGTGAAAAATTGGAAGACTTTAGAGCTGTTGGTTCTAATATCACTAATGTAACATTTGCGAATGGTGTTGCTTTGAAAACATTATACTTACCAGAAACTATTAAAGCTTTAAATCTAACTGAAGCTACTAAATTAAATAATATTGTTACTGAATTTAGAGTTAGAGATGACAGAAATGAGGTTGATGTAAAACCAGGATTATATATTCCAGGTTTAACAGATGCTGTTACTCCTGAAGCTGCTCAATCTAATATCGGTACTTTAAGTTTAATTGGAGATTGCTTAGGTTATGACAGTTATAAATTATTGAAGAACTACTACTATGCTCGTAGTGGTGCAAGTGCTTCATATATTGCTATGACTGACGTTGATTGGAGCCCATATAAACAAATAGATGAAGGTACAGAATACAACTCAGCTGATAATGCTAATCATTTATACTGGGTTGATGACGGCCACTATGGCTTTGTAGAATATACATTCACTACTTTAGATGCTTGGAACTTAGCTATCAAGAATGGTGAATTATATAAATTAGATAATACTATTGACGCATCTCAAATTAACAGTTTAGATTTATTAGATTCATTAAAGAACGCTAGTAATTTCTACAGTACTGCTTCAACAGACAATTCAATTCCTATTATTACTGGTATTGTATATGTAGATAATAGTACTGCTATCAATGAAACTGTTATTGAAAGTCAATATGTAAGTGCGTACCCAGAGTTAAAGATTTTCTTCAAGAAAGTCAATAAAACTCCTGCTGCTAAATACGTTGTACTAAATAATGATGGTACTTATGATGTATTAGCAAGACGTTCATTGGGCGTTGGGGAAACATTCTTCCCTAATCCTAGAGATTTAATTTCTTCTAGTGAATTAGATAAATATGATACTCGTTCAGGCTATGATTTCTATGGTTGGAGTTATGAAGCTTTGAGCCCAGATGCTGTAGAAAACTTAAACGATGATACTTGGTATGAAAGTTCTAAGAATCACTTGATTGTTACTACAAATAATCCTAACTCTGCTGCTCTAACTGAAGACAAGTGGTATGATAAATGGAGTGAACAAGAAATCGTTGAAGGTCAAACAGATTACACATTCTATGCTGCGTTCGGTGTTCATAAATATAAGATGACTTATATGGATGGCGACGATACAGTATTAATTGTAGTACCTGTACCTTCTGGTGATTCAATTGTTGCTAATACTCCTAACTCATTACCAACATTGGCTATTGAAGATACAGCTGAGAACTTGTACAAGATTAAGAAATTCGTTGGTTGGTCTTTATTAAAAGGTGGCACAGTCGCTGAATGGATTGATAGTAATATTGGTCGTTCTTCAAGAGATAGAATCTTCTATCCTGTATTTGAAGATGCTAACGTTCATGACGCCGCAACTGATGAAAAGTATTTCCAAATTACAAATGATGGTACTTTAAGTCCTAAAGAAGGCGCAGTATTAAAGGGTAAGATTACTATTCCTACTCGTGTAAATAATATTGTTGTTAAATCAATTACAGGATTTAATAATCAACCAGTTACACACGTATTCTTCATGGAAGATAGTGCTTGTGAAGCTGTAAGAGGTACAGATATAAATAATGGATGTTTCGCTAATAACTTTACCTTAAAGCATTTCGAAACACCAAGTAACTTAAAATACATTTATAACTATGCGTTCTACTGCTGTGCAGCATTGGAAACAACAGATTGGACTAATAATAAATTAATGTCAATCGGAGAATATGCATTTGCTGGTGGCTCTAGTATTGGTACATTCAATGCGCCTAATGGTCCTATCACTTTATTATTCCCAGGAAGCGTTACTACTTTAGGTACTCGTGCATTTAGTAACTTAAATCGTAGTTTGCCACTTACTGGAATGGTATTCGGTTCTGAAGAAGACTTGTCAATCTTATCAGTTATTGGTAGTAACGTATTCAGACAGAATTCTGCTAGAGAGGGCGGTACAGCTGATAGAATGAAGATTACTGTATACTGCGATAGTAGTAGAGTTAACGCAAGTCAATTAGAAAATGATTTGAGAAACGCTAAATACAACGAAACTATTGAAGTTGAAGTTCTTCCAAGATAAAAGGAGAGTATAAAATGAAAAAAAGTAAAATGTATTTTTACGTAGGCACCAATGGCACTTTAACTACTGCAATTCATATCAAAGGAGCTGATGGCGTTGTATATTACAAGCTTGAAGCTGGTAAAGGTAAAAAGCTTACTAAAGATGATGAGAACTTTGTAGAACATATCACAGTTCCAGAAGAAGAAGTAAGCGAATGGAAAGAAGTAGACGACAAATAGCCAAGGGCAATAAATAACAAAAACAATTCTATATTATTAAAAATAAGAGAAGAGTATAGGGGCTCCTAGCGAGCCCCTTCAAACAGATAAACTATTACGAGGAAAGGAGTTTATACATGATTACTTATATCAATGAAAGTAATATCGAGGCCTATACTGAGCTATTTAGCGATGCTGAAACAGCCTTAGGTACTGGCCAAATCAGAGACCTTCCTACTTATATGTCTAAATTGAACAACTTAGCACGTATCAGTCCTAAGTATCTTCAATTACCAGTAGACGAAGACGTCTTTGAAATTGATGCGAATAAACGTTCTATCTCAGTGCCTAAGGCTTTTAGTTCTTATGGTATTTCTGTAAAAGGCGATGAAATTGCTGAGATTGTTTATTTTAAAATCCCACGTTACTTTGATATTGCTGATTTAAGCGAAAAGAAAATTGTTATTGAATGGGAAAACGCTGCGGGCGTTCAAGGTTTAACAGCCGCATTTAATAAATATGTTACAACTGAAGATGATAGACTTGGAGATGGTTATCTAATCTTTGGTTGGCCAATTGACTCTAGAATTACTAGAGCTGCAGGTACAGTTAAATTTGCTGTACGTTTCTACACTTTAGCAACAGATGTAGATGGTGCTAAATATGTAGATTATAGTTTAAGTACTTTAGCTGCTTCTGCTAAAATTAATTCTACTTTAGATATTGAAGTTTTAGTAGATGGTCAAGAAGTTCAAGCCGAGGATTTAACTTCATTTGTATTAAATCGTTTAGTTCCAGCTTCTGATGCTTTTGATGCTCCAGTACTTTCTACTAATTTAAATCCAACTGCTGACTTATCTGGAAGCCCATTGAAAGTTGAATTAAAAGTTGTTACTCCTGCTCCAGCAGAAGATATCTCTTTAACTTATCAATGGTATAAAGATGGCGCAAAAGTTGCTTCTGCAGGTGGCAAGATTGTTGCTGATGAAGATGACATTTATGCTGCTACTTTAGTTGCTGATTCTATTGGTAAATACTATGTAGTATTAACAAACACTAAGGAATTTGTTGATAGTCAAGACGCTGCTGGTAATAAATTAGCTTATCATACAGAATCACGTTCTATCAAGAGTGCTGAATGTGTAGTTCCTGGCGCTGACGCTATTGAAATTAAAGAAGATTTAGCTGCTAGTGCTTTAATTGAAGAAGTTAATATTGGCACTGAAGAAGAGCCAAATTTAGTTGAAGCTGCTACTTTAGTATTAAAACTTGCTAAACCTAATGGCGTTTTATCAGCAGTAGCTCAATATACTGATGATTTAGCAGGTGAATGGAAGAATGTTCAAGCTAATCAATTAGCTCGTGCTATGGATGTAGTTGAAGGTGAAGATGAAGTAGTTATTACTTTAATGCCTAAGATTGCTCATTTATATAGAATTTCTTTAGTAAATACTAAGAATGGCGATGCTACTGAAATGATTTATTCACAAGTAGCTAGAGTTACTAAACCAGCTGCTGTTCCAGTTGTTACATTAAAATATAACAATGAAGCAATTATTGGTACTACTGTAGAAGTTGGTGGCACTTTATCAGCTGAAGTTAATAGTGGCTTAATTTCTGATGAATTAGCATACCAGTGGTATGAAGCTACAGTAGCTGAAGGTGATGAAGAAGCTATTAGCGGTGCTAAATCTGCTTCATTTGTTCCAGCTGATGTTGGTGAATTCTATTGTAAAGTAATTAATAAATTAAATGGCAACGAAAGTGAGCCAGGTGTAAGTTCACATATCACAGTTATTAGACGTAGATAATAGATAAGGAGGTATAACTTATGAGTACAACTCCTGCTATTGAATATAATATGCGATTAGCGGAAATCCAAGACCACAATCTTTTTAGGGAACAGGTCTTGGATATCCCTGAAAGCGAAACTATCTATGAAGTAGATTTAGATAAAAGAACTATTAAAGTTCCGGGTTATCTAGGAGTTGCTTCAGACCACGAGTCAGAAACAATTTACTTCAAGTTTAGTAGATATTTTGATGGCTGGGATTTAAGTAGAACTACTTGCGTCATTCAGTATATCAATGCGAATGATGAAGGTGGTATTTACCCAGTTCCATATTATGATACTACTAAATTTGATGGCATGATGGTAATTCCATGGTGTATCTCGGGACTAGTTAGTGCTGCTCCTGGTACTATTCAATTCTCAATTAGATTTTACATTGTAGATACTGAAAGTAAGAAATTACTTTATAATCTAAATACTCAAGTCGCAAAAAGTAAATTATATCCTTCTTTGGATTTAACCGAAGAATTGGCTGAACTTTATCACGTTGATGCCGATGTATTATCACAGGTTTATAATGCTTTAAGAGCATTTGCTCAATCAAATGCTTGGGATTGGATTGAAATCCCTAGTGAAACGCCAGTAGATGAGGACGCATTAACTCTGCAAAATATTAAAGAGTGAATCGCACAAAAAAATAATGTTCCACAAGATTAGCGAAAGTTTGACTTTCGCTTTTTATTTATAGTATAATAAATAATAGATTAAAAGGAGTTTATTATGAAACAAACCAAAGTTATAATTGATAGAGCTTTATGTGACAGCGTTCAGGCTGCGCAGTTAGAATTACAAAATATTAAAGATTTATTAGGTTTTGCGTATTCAAGCACTGAATATAATATCCCAGAAGAAAGAATCGCAAAGCTTGAAAAAGAATTTAGCGAGCTAAATGCTAAATATACTCTTCTAAAACAGCAAGTAGAAAGCGTAGCAGTTCCTGTAGAGAAGAATAAACTTACTACCTCTTGGTCTTTAGATTTTGATACTAGTACTGTAACAATTACAGAAAATGATTAGTTTAAAACCTCGTAGTGTTTCCTATAACGACCAATTATCAGGGCTGTTTGGATGAAAATATCCCGGTAGGGATAAGACCTTAGAGGTTACTTTACAGGTAACAGAAGGGTGTACTTTAGCTTGTACGTATTGCTATCAACATGACAAATCGCCAAAACGAATGTCTTTTGAAGTGGCAAAGAAATTTTTAGACCAAGTTTATGAAGCTTATAAAGATACACATTTTGCTGTAGTTATAGAATTCATTGGTGGAGAGCCACTGCTTGAGCCAGAATTAATTATGAAGGTTGCTGACTATTGGAAATATTTATGTATTTTACATATGGATGAAGTTCCTTGGTATAGATATATACGTTTCTCTCTATGTTCTAATGGTACTGAATGGGATAAACCAGAGGTTCAAGAAATGATACGTTATATTGGCGGTAATACTTCTATGACTATATCAATTGATGGTAACAAAGAACTACATGATATGTGCCGTGTTCACCCAGATGGTAGAGGCTCATATGATGAAGCAATTCATGCGGCAAATGAAATAGAAAGTAGATATAACATAAAACTTGGTAGTAAAATGACTATTGCGCCTGAGAATTTAGTGTTCTTAAATGTAGCGTTAAAACATTATTTACAAACAGGCTCAGAAGAAATTAATGCTAATACAGTTTATGAGGATGTGTGAACTGTTGAGCATGCTAAACTATTTTATGAAGAACTAAAGAAGTTTGCTGACTATAAAATAGAAAATTATCCAGAAGTCTATGTGTCATTATTTGACCCAAGATTATTCGAACCAGAAGACCCAAATGAACTACAAACCTATTGTGGCGGCAATGGTAAAATGTTAGCTTGTGACCCAGATGGTATTTTGTATCCTTGTTTACGTTTCATGCCATCATCTGTAGGAAAAAATAGGGAGAGCTATGTGACTTGTGGAACGGTTGATTCTGGCGTGGATGGCGCAGCAATAGATGAATTATTAAAAGTTAATAGACGTAATTATTCTGATGATGAATGTTTCTATTGCCCTATTGGCAAAGGCTGCGGTAACTGTCAGGCTCTTAATTGAGAGACTTATGGCACATTATATCATAGAACTAAATTCCATTGTATAATGCATAAAGCTAGGGCTTTAGCAAATGTCTATTATTGGAATAAACTTTATAGAAAATATAATATGAATGATAGAAAGCCTAATTTCGTGCCTCAAGATTGGGCTTTGGAAATTATAAGCCAAGAAGAATTTGATATGTTAAATGAATTAGCAAGGTAGTATAATAAAACCTTGCTAATTTTAATATAAAAAGATGGAGGATTATCACATGGCTAATAAGATAACAGCATCTGCCAATAGTTTAAGACTTAATGCGACTAAACTTAATGAGCTAAAAACCCAGATAGATACTGAATTAAAGCGTCGTGGCGGTAATGGCTCTTTATGGGGGTATGCTTTTCAAAATGGAGAAGTATTATCTTCTTCTAAAGGATTAATTACAGTAGAACAATATAAATTATCAGAAGGGGTTGAAATTGAGGATTATGTTCATTCCCAAGTAGATGATTATATGGATGTTTATAATGTAGTTAATCAAAATGAACATAAGATTACAATTGATGAATATAATAATAAAATAGATGAAGTTGTAACATGAGCTGCTTATGATAGACTTGCTGACCCAAGTGGTTGTCAAGTTTCTTGTACTGGCTTATGCTTGGGAAATTGCTATTATACTTGTACTGGTATATGCGTAGCAGACTGTAACTCACAATGTCAAAGTAATTGCCAAAATGGATGTAAAGGAAGCAATAGCGGAGGGTATACTACTTCTGATACTATAGGCTCAAGTGGAAGTTCGACTGCTGATGTTTCCGGTGGTTCTGGGCCATATACTTCAGATTCGAGTGGATACTATGGTGATTTCTGTCATACTTGTAATAGTGTATGTACTGCTTGCGGTGGCACTTGTGCTGGAAGTTGTGTATGAAGCTGTACTAATTCCGCAGATTCTGATGCTGGTACATGTACAGGTTCTGCTTGTACAAGTACTTGCGTAAGTCGTTGTTTAGGAGAATGTGGCGGTACTTGTACTGGATATTGTACAGAGCATTGTACTGGATGCCGTGGTGGCTGTAGTGGGCAATGTTCTGGTAGTTGTAAAAGTAATTGTACAAGTTGCTCTGGATGCTCTGGCGGTTGTAGTGGAAAATGCACGGGTGGTTGCGATACTGCTTGTAGTAGTTGTTCTGGCACATGCAGTGGAGACTGTGATGGCGAGTGCAAAAATGGTTGTAAAGATGTTTGCTCCAATTCATGTAAAAACAGTTGCGGCAACAAATGTAGTAATGTTTGTACTTCTGGTTGCTCTGATTCTTGCTCAACAAATTGCGATACTGCATGCGGTCATAACTGTGTAGCAAGTTGTGGTAATAGTTGCCAGAATATAAATGTGGGAGCAGGCAACACTAAATAAATTTGGGTAAAGTAAGGCAATGTAAGACATTGCCTTTTTATTATATACGATGGATTCTACAATTACTATTAGAATAGATGACAAAGACAAAGAAAAATTAATGGCTATGGCGCAAGAGCAAAGTGTGCCTTTTTCTTATTTAGTAAGAGTGGCTATTAAGCAATTTTTAGAATCTCCAAAAGAAGATAATAATATTCATTTTGGGGAGTTTTAGGGGGTAATTTATGGCTAATGTAAAATTACAAAAGGGTTTATTAACTAACTTACCTAACGCTAAAGAAGAAGGAAAAATATACTTTGCAAGAACTGATAGTTCTAGCGCAGATGGCAAAATATATTTGGATTTTGATGGTGCTAATCGTATTTTAGTTGGTGATGGTAATGGCTCTAATACTGCTGGTGCCACAAACTTTAAGTCTCAGACTTTATATTTAATTGGTGCCCCATCGCAATCTAATCCTCGTAATACTTATTCAAGAGACGATATATACGTAGATAGTAATGGCTACTTACACACAGAAAAAGTAGTTGGTACTCAAGTTATTTCTGGAATGGAAGCAAATGAAGATACCATTATTACTGTTACAGATGCTGCGGGTAATATAGTAGAAAGAGCATTACCAACTTTAGCTTACTTAGCTGATGGTGGTAATGATGTAAATAATTTCACAACTTTCGTACCTTTAAATGATGAAGGTTTGATTGATATGAAATTTTTACCAACAGCAGTTACAAGTGAAGCCATTTATGTTCATGAATATGCTGATTTACAAGATGTTACTATTACTGATGTTCAGAATGGTGATATTGTAATCGTATTAAATGAAAATGTATATGAATATAAGTTAGCTACAAGATATGATGCAAGCAAAACTTATTATACTTGTAATGACCCATCTCATGCTGACCCAGATGACCCTACAATGTATACTAATGTGGGTCAAATCACAGCCACAGATTTTGAAAACGGCACATATTACACCTTAGAGCTAAAAGGCGAAAAGATGTACTATGTTATTGATGATACAAAACTTGGTACAGCACAATTTGCAGAAGCATTTAGACCTTTTGCTACTGGTTTAGCTGCTAATGCATTAATGGATGAAGCTAATCACTTCATTACTGCTTATTACGCACACTCATTAGATTGGGATGCTGCGCAAGGTAGTACTAATTTAATTTTAAGAAGTGCGAATAATTCCACATTAAATACAGTAGCTTTAGGTAGTAGATTATTGCCTTTAGCTGGTGGTACAATGACTGGTTTTATTAACTATCATACAAGTAATTATACTTCAACCCCAATTAAGTTATATGAAGATGCATATAATTCAACTTATGGTCATGATTTAGTTATTGATGCCGGAGGTTATACTGCTCTTGGTAGCGGAACTTCTGCTTCAGATTTAAAAACTGGTAATTACTTAGCTGAGCATAATACATACATAAGCTCAGAAGATAGTATATATTTTTGGACTAACACTTCAAATTTACCAACCAATAGTAACTATGCTAGGTTGGATGGTAGTTTGAATTTTGTTCCAAGCTCAAACGATTTAGGTAGTATTGGTACTAGCGCATTAAAATGGAATGCGATGTACGCTACTACTTTCTATGGCTCATTAAGTGGTAATGCTACGACAGCTACTACTGCTTCTAAAACAAGTGCGGCCTTAACTTTCAGTAGTAATGGTGCTGGTGCCGCAAGTGGAAGCACATTTAACGGTTCTACTGCTAGAAGCATTAGTTACAACTCTATTGGTGCTGCTTCAGCAGGTCACGGACATGGTAATTTAACTAATGACGGTAAATTAGATACTGCAAGTGTTGCCGTTATCACAGACGCTAATAAGAAAATAGCAGCACAATCATTAGCTACAAATGACCCAGAAGCTGCAACTACTACAAGTACAACCTTTATAGATACAATTTCACAAAATGGAATTGGTAAAATTACTGCTACTAAGAAGACTTTACCAACAGCTTCAACTAGCGTTTCTGGTATTGTTAAATTAAGTTCTGCAGTTGATAGTAATTCAGAAGCTTTGGCTGCTACTGCTAAAGCTGTAAAGGCGGCTTATGATTTAGCGGCTAGCAAGACAGCTAATTTAGGTACTGTCACAAGTATTACTCTAAAAGCCGGTGCTGGTATTGCTTTAGACACAGACAATACAGCTATTACCACAAGCGGGACAAGAATCATTACAAATACTGGCGTTCGTTCTGCTACTATTAATGGTAATTATTTAAGAGTAAATACAAATGGTACAAATGCGGATTTAACTATCCCATTTGCTACTGCAGCCACTTCTGCTACAAAAGATGCAAGTGGTAATGTTATTACAACAACATATGCGACAAAAGAAGAAGTAAATGCTTTACTAGCTGGCGCAGATGCTATGGTGTTCAAAGGCACTATTGGTACAGGCGGTACAGTTACTGCTTTACCAGATACTCATAATGCTGGTTGGACTTATAAAGTTATCACAGCTGGTACTTATGCAGGTATTACTTGCGAAGTAGGAGATTTAATTATTTGTACTACTGATGGTACAATAGCTAATAATGCTCATTGGACAGTAGCACAAACTAACATTGATGGCGCAGTAGTTGGCCCATCTAGTGCTACAAGTGGTAATATTCCATTATTTGATGGCACTACTGGTAAGCTAATCAAGAATAGTTCTTATTCACCAGGTAGTTTTGCTGCAGCAAGTCATGCCCATGGTAATATTGCCAACGGAGGAACTATTACTTCTACTGGTGTTGCTATTGGAAATGGAGATTATTTAGTAATTTCTGATAATAGTAATGGCGGTAAGATTGAAAGAACAAGTATTACTTTTGATGGTATAACAGCTACAAAAGCTTTAACTCAAAAAGGTACTTGGGAAACATTTACCAATTACTCTCACCCAACTTCTTCTGGAAATAAACATATTCCAAGTGGTGGTTCGAGTGGACAGATTTTAAGATGGAGTAGTGATGGTACAGCTGCTTGGGGCGCAGATAATGATACCAAGAACACAGCTGGCTCAACAGATACTTCAAGTAAAATTTTCTTAATTGGTGCTACTTCACAAGCAGCTAACCCACAAACATATAGCGATAATCAAGTTTATGCAACAAATGGACAACTTGATGCTAATAAGGTTAGAATTGCTGAAGCAGTAACTTTACAATATAATACAACAACGAAGTCATTAGACTTTATATTTGCATAGGAGGTATCATATGGCTTTAAGAGTTTGATTGCCTCTTAATGGCACCTTAGAAAATAAAGGGATTAGTGATGCTACTGTTACTAATTATGGAGTAACTATTGATAATAATGGAAAAATAGGAAAATGCTATAAAAACACTGGAACTACTTATTGCACAATACCAATAGATATAAAAGTTAATTCACCATTTTCTCTTTGTTTTTGATATCGTATTGATACTTGAGCTTCATGGGGAACCGCAATTACTTTAAATGCTACTGATAAAGAAGATTATATAGGGGTATGTCCGCATAGCAATGGTACCCAAATAGGGACAAACTGATATGAAATAAGAAATGGAACAAGTACAGCAATCTTTGATTCATACCATTCTAACACAATTACTACTGGAACTTGAAATCACATAGCAATTACATTTGATGGAAGTACAAAAATAAAAACATATATAAATGGAATACTTGTTTCTGACGGTACAGTGCGAACAACTCCATTAACAGATTTTAAACAATTAACGTTATTTAAACGTAGTATTACTAGTACCTACGGAAAAAATTCTTTAAATGACGTTCGTGTTTATAATCACTGTCTATCTACTAAAGAAGTTAAAGAAATTTCTCAAGGGTTAGTACTTCATTATAAATTAGATGGATGGAGCGGAGGCATAAATCAAAATTTAGCATTAGATACCGCTAATAAAATATGCACAGCGACTGGTGGAGCTACAAGTACTAGCTTAGACTATGGATTACAATCTAATTATAATTTAATTAGGGGTAAAAAAATAACTATATCGGCAGATATTATTCTTGAAAATGCAGCAACTTCATTAACATCTGGCTCAAGAAGAGTTGGATTTGAACCTGCAATTAAATATAGTGATAATACTATTCAATATATGGGCTATTGAATTGGTTTAGATTCTACCCCAAAAACATTAAGTGGAAGATATAGCACCACAGTAACAGTACAAAACAAAGATTTTCAAAGTATAGCTCAAAATGGTATGTATATTCAAGGTTTAACATCTGGAACAGCAACAATTAAAAATATTAAAGTTGAATTAGGAGATACTGCAACTCCATGGTCTCCTGCCCCACAAGATTTAGGCATAAATACAACAAAAATAATTGACTCATCCGGGTATGGCCACGATGGAACCATAGTTGGTACAGTAATGACAGAAACAGACGCTTCAAGATATGGTATAAGCACAAAAAATACCGCTCAACATCTCTCAAAAACAGAAATAAATTTTCCTATTTCAAAAGGTTTAACTTTTGCTTTTTGAGTAAAAATTAATACCTGAGGAACTCAAGCGAGTGGATTATTTTGTACCTCAAATATAGATGGAAATCCATCAGATTATCAGCAAACAGCAATGAACCATCGTGATTCTGGTATAGATTTAAGAGTATCTGGCGGCGGAACTTATAGATTAGCCGCAGTTCCTTCATCTGGTGTTTGGCACCATTGTGTTTTCACACATGATGGTGTAAATGCAAAATATTATGAAGATGGAGCTTTAAAAGCTACGACAGCTGTTGCCGGTAGTTTAATAGATTTTAAATATTTATATATAGGATGAAGTTATGCTGGTGGCGTTAATAGACAAACATTAGCAAACTGAAATGATTTTAGAATGTATTGCACAGCTTTATCGGCAGAAGATATTTTAGATTTATATCATACCCCTGCAAATATGGATAATTTAGGTTCAATACATACTTTAGAATTAAAAGAGCAACAAGGTAATTTGCTTGCAAAAGATTGATTTAGCGGTTCAATGACTTATGATACTACAAATAAATATTGAATTATTACTTCAAATACAAGCACATCAACTTGAGGAATAGGTCCAGCAATAAGTTCTACTCAAAAAAAAATAATTCCATGAGGAAAAGCTTATATATTTAGTTATGAAGTATATACCCCAACAGCGGGAACTTGAATGATTGATTATAATAATTATGGTATTGGAGAAACATTGACCGGCAATGATAATGATAATAGTAGATTAACTACAAGTTATTCTGTGCCTGCTAATAAATGGACTTTAATTACACATGGATGCGCAAATACGAATGAGACTAAAAACCCAAATCATGTGCCTTTATATGATGGTTCTACTGGGATTGGTCCTGTAATGAATAATCAATCAGCGGCAATTACTTGGTGTATGCGTAATCCACAATGATATTTAGTTGATGCTGATGCATTGCCACATATTTATAAAAATGGAATGACTCAAGGTAACGCTTTGGCTGAAGGAAAATTAAATAATTTTGCTTCTTTTAAAAATCAAGAAAAAAGAATAGAAGCCACGGGCTTTATAGAAAAATAAGGAGGTGTCAGTATGGCATTATTAAAAGATAGTTTAATCACTGGTGATTTACGTGTCACTGGCACTATTTATGGAAACGCGACAAGCGCCAATGGTGTAAAAGATTATAATAATGGAACTTTAACAACATTTGGATATTCAACAGGCGGAATGACTTCAACATCTTGGGTTGGTTCTTGAGATGGTTATAAATTAAGAGCAATAAGCCCACAAAATTTAAGAAACACAATGGGCTTAGGTAATACAACCGGAGCTTTACCAGTAGCAAATGGCGGTACTGGTGTAACAAGTATTGCTAATATCCAAGCTGGTAAGGATGTTGATGGCAATGCTATCAAGACAACTTATGCTAAATTAGCAAGCCCTGCTTTAACTGGAACACCTACTGCTCCAACAGCGGCTGTAGGAACTAATACAACTCAAATTGCTACAACAGCATTTGTTCAAAACGCATTAACAAATGGTACATTCTCATTTGCTAGTGCTTCAACAATTACTGGAAACGGCTCAGCTACTTCATTTGCAGTAGCACACGCATTTGATACAAGAGATGTAATAGTTCAAGTCTATGATTTAGCTACATACGATACAGTTCAATGCAATGTTATAAGAACAGATACTACAAAGGTAACTGTTTCATTCGCTACTGCTCCTGCCAATGGCAAGACTTATAGAGTATTGATTTCAAGTATGACAATTAACGCTGTTCCAGACGTTAATAACACAGCTTATTAGGAGATATAAACTATGGCTCAAAGAGTATTAGTAATGGGTGAAATCCTAACTGGTGTAGCAAATATAGTTAGAAATAGAAATAATGTAACAACTAAATGGACGCCGGCCAATCTACCGGCGGCCATTACTGGTATGCGCGGCGTTAGACCAACAGGTAATCTGAATATGACCGATGCTGCGACTACATATAATGTAACAAACTATGCTACTGTAAGAGTAGTTGATAGTAAATTAGTAAGTGCTAATATAAAAAGAGGAATGACCATTTTAGGTGTGTCAGGTAAGTCGAGCGTAGTAGAAACGAGCGATGCTACTGCAGCAGCTGGTGATGTATTAAAAAGTAAAACGGGTTATAAAAATGGCTCAAAAATTACAGGTACGGCAGCAGCAACAGTAAGTGGTACAACCCTTATTTTTCCAGAAGCATGGTGTAGATAAGGAGGTAATGTATGGCTAATAAAAACGTAGCTGTTAATGAAACTTCGGTTGATGGAATTGCTGAAGCAATAAAAACAAAAACAGGCTTAGATGCAGATATTGCGCCTACGCAATTTGTAAATACATTAAATACTGTTATTATACCTTCTGGGACAAAAAGCGTAACAACATCTACAAGTAATGTAGACGTTACTGCTTATGCTAGTGCAAAAATAAGTGATAGTTATTTGGTAACTGGCAATATCAAAGGCGGCGTAACTATTTTAGGAGTCGCTGGTAAAGCTAGTGTAGTAGAAACAAATGACGGCAATGCCGCAGCTAATCAAATCCGTAAAGGACAAACATTGTATATTAATGGAAATAAAATTACAGGAACCGGGGAGATATATGTAGATGGAACTACTCTATATATACCTACTACTGGTTGAGTAAATTAAGTGGTAGAAAAGAGGATGTAATATGGCAAATATAGATAAACTTAATATAAATGGCACTAGTTATAATATTAAAGATAGTATTTCTGGCTATATTACAGGAATTACAAAAAGTAATGTAACTACTGCTCTTGGATACACGCCAATTTCTCAAGCAAATTACGCAGAAATATCAATCGCACCAGCAGATGTAAGTTCATCCACCTTATCTTGCGTTAAGACATTAACTGGTGCAACAACAGCATCACACCCTCTCGTTGGGTGTTTAACAACAAGCGCAAGTACAAAAGATGACCAGTTAGAAGCATTTAATACTTTATTATACGCAGATACTGGTACAAATAATATAACATTTTATTTTAGCGAAGTACCAAGCACTAGTTTCACGGTACAAGTAGTAGGATATTAACACCGATAACGAAACGGGGGCACAAATTGGGAAAAAGTATTTTAGCTAAATGAGGAGGAATTAAAGAGCAAAGTAAATTATTATGAAAAAATTCCTCTCCAGCATCTGCTTTTGGTGCTCAAACAATTACCATAAATGGAATTAATGATTATGATATTATTTTTATAGAAGCAGGAGACCACACTTCTAATTATACAAATTCAGGCTGAGTTTCGGTTGTCCCTGCCGTATGACCATTTTTCACAATAGTAGACAATCTTAGAGCCGATGCTAATGAAGATAGAACAAGAACTGGTGAAGTTAGAACAAATGCAATTTATTTTTCACAAGCTTGGATTAGAGGTTCTGTTGATAATGCGGGATGTATCCCTTTATCAATTTATGGATACAAAATAATTCCTACGCCAAATTTTTCTAATATAATACAATTATTTTAAGGAGGTTATTTTATTATGGGACAAAGTATTCTATTTAGAACCGGTAATACTAACCTCTTGTGGCTTATATGATAAAGTAGAAAATAAAATTTATTTGAACGAAGGTTCAGGCGCATTTACTTTTGGCTAAAGAGAGGAGAATATTATGGCAGCAATTAATAAATTAAATATTAATGGAACTTCGTACGATATAAATGACGCTAGAAATATATTTAATTTAATTTACCCAGTAGGTTCAATATATATTTCAGTAAATTCAACTAATCCATCCTCTTTATTCGGCGGTACTTGGGAACAAATTGCGCAAGGAAGAGCTCTCTGAGGTGCTGATTCATCGCATACAGGAGGAAGTACAATTGAAGCTGGATTGCCAAATATTACCGGTAATGTCCAAGCAGTTGACCATCAATACTTTTGAGGCGCTGGTACAACTGCGACAGGAGCTTTTCAAAATATAAATGATACAGCATCGCACATTGGCGCTGACGGCTGAAATGGCACTAGAGGTAATGGTTTTACTTTTGACGCCTCCCGTTCAAGTACAATTTACGGTAAGTCAACAACAGTTCAACCACCGGCATATGTTGTATATATGTTTAGAAGAACAGCTTAGGAGATAGATTATGGCTACAATTAGTGAATTAAATATTAACGGAACATTATATGATATAAGAGATAATTCAAAACTACCTTTAGCTGGTGGGACCATGACTGGTAAATTAAATATGAAAAGTGGTATTACTATGAATGGAACTGATTTTGCTTTAGGAACCAGTTCTTCTTCATCAAATGATAGCGGAGATTTAGTTTATTTATACGGAGATGGCTCTGAAAAAATGAGAATTTGAACCGATAATACTTATACAACTGCTGCTGGCCCTAATTATAGAGTTTATAATTCAAGTGGCACTCAATTATATACAGGAAAATTATCAATAGATGGCGGTTATGGATTTCAAAAATTTGCCACTTCTGGTGCTGTTACGGTTGCTTCATCAGGAACAACATTATCAAAAACTATAACAATTACAACGCATGGGCGACCTGTATTTTTAGCTTGTAGTGGAGATAATAACCCAACAGACTCAACAAGTTGATTCAATATATATTTTTATAGAGGTTCTACACAATTATGCCATCAAATTGATGAAAGTCATGGCTCTTCTTGAAATATTCCATTTGCAATGGTATATTTAGACACAGTGGCTGCTGGTACATATACTTATGAATGTAGAATAACAAGCGGGTCTGGGGCAACAAATTTGAATGAAGATAATGCTTTACAAAGCCCAAATTTTGCAGTTTTTGAAATATAATAAATTAAGAAAATAATTCTTTTATTAAGTGGGGCTAATTACCCTGCTTCCTAAAATCAGGGGGTGCTTTTTAAAAAATGAAATATTTAGGAACCATTAGTGATGCTAAAGATTTAGTAACCAAAGAATATGTTGATGCTAGAGGTGTAAGTAGTACCAATAGTACGGCTAAATTATTTTTAATTGGCGGAACTTCTCAAGCATCTACAACTGAAACCCATTCAAATACCGCTGTGTATGCTACTAATGGTAATTTATATGCTACAAAAGTATATAATGCCGTTTGGAATGACTACGCAGAATATAGAACTTATTTAGATGGTGAAACCCCATATGGCAGAGTAGTTTGTGAAAATGGTGATGATAGTGTTTCATTATCTATCAAAAGATTACAACCAGGCGCAATGCTCTGTTCTGATACTTTTGGTCAAATTATGGGCGATGAATCTGGTATTCCAATTGCGGTTGCTGGAAGAGTTTTAGCATATCCTTTAGAAAATAGAGAAACTTATAATTTCTTTATTGGGCAAGCCGTATGCTCTGGGCCAAATGGCACAGTTAGCATCATGACAAAAGATGAAGTAAAGGAATATCCAGAAGCTATAGTAGGTTATATTAGCGCGGTACCAAATTATGAAGAGTGGAGCGCTGATAATATTAAAGTAAATGGTAGAGTCTGGATTAAGGTAAAATAAAAAAAGGCAAGATTTACATCTTGCCTTTTAGTTTTTCTTTATACTTCTCTTCTTTGCACTCTTGTTCGCCTATTATAAAACTTAAATTAAAATCGCAATCTTGCAACTTTATATAATATTCTTTTACTCTCGCTAATTCGTGCTCAACATCTTCAAGTAATTCTCCAATATATAAAGCATCTTCGACTTCACCCAAATTATAAAAATCAACATAAGCACCGGCGTATAAACGCTTTGTTTCTTCTTCTCAATCTATCCAACGACTCATCATTGTTTTTACAGCATTTCTTTTTGTATTACTGTCTACTTGGTCTTTTGTATAATTTAATCAATTGGAAGGAATGATTTTTGGGTCAGCAATTTGCTGGTCTCTTATTAATTTACAATGATATTTCATGTAATGCTTTTTAAGACATTGATAATTTTTATTTTCACACCAATAGTGGTATACTTGGCATTTACCATATCCTTTTAAATTAAGAAAATAGTAGGCGCTGGCCATCTGGTCATGAACCATTAGGCCAGCTATCATATGCGCGGCTAAAGAAGAATAAATATCTTCTAAGGTGGTCATATAATACCTCCTTAAATTCTAGTCACAGTGACTTCTATGTTATCGTATGTTGTAGCGACTCCAGTATTAATTAAACTAATTACTGTTGGTATTGAACAAGGACAATTTACATTACTGTTTGTTGGCACTTGCACTAAACTAGTCAAAGATAAAGCATGCTTTGAAGTAGTATCTGCGGCTGTTTCTGTTATTATTGAGCCAGCTTGGGCAACACCGTTTTTATATACTTCAATGCTTATATCACCAGCAGCAGAAGCTATACCAGTAGCAGAAATAGAAATTTCATAAATTCCACATTTGTTTAATACTATACTAGATGCGCCTTGTAAAATCGCACTAGTTCCTTTTAACAATGATACATTATTAAGAGGAATGGCAGAATCTGCAGCTACAACCACGTTTTTACTATATACATTTAACATTTTTGCTCCTCCATCATTTTCCTTTAGGCTAGAGAGAAAAATCTCTCTAGCCTCTTAATTATAAATTAGTACCACAAGAGCAGAAAGGATTAGTTCCTGCATAGTATGTGCTTGCGTTTGGATAGCGTACTACTCCAGCAACAGCCTGTTGAAGCTGTAATTCGTTGATTTGGCTCTGCATGTCTGCCATACGATTGCCAGCAATAGCATCAAGAATCTTTTGAGTCTGAGCTGTTGTATTGGCATTAATAGCTGCTGTATTGATTGCGGAATTATAATTAACACTATCAATAGCTCTTAAAGTAGAGCAGCAGCATTCGTTTTCTTTAGCAAGTAAATTGGCCTGACCAACGGCTAATCCAGCGATATCTCTTTGAAGCTCGCTATATTTATCATTTAAAGCTCCAAGAGTATCATGGAAAGTCTGATTAGTAGCAGCTACGGATTGAGCTGTACCGCTAGTTACTGCGGAAAGAATGTCACGAGTTTGTGATTGTAAATTTTGGGTATCGAATCCTCTTTGAACTTCTGCGGATGTGGCATAACCCATATCTCTACCACCCCAGCCGCCAAGGCCACCAAAGCCTCCACCAGCTAAGATTAATAATGCAAAAATCCACATCATAGAGTTTCCACCCCACATGTCACCATAACCACGTTCGCCTAATAAAGCGACATCACTAGCACTTAAAGCACCTGATTCCATTTTTAAACTCCTCCATTTTAAATGGCGAAGTACAAATAATTACACTAATCTCTTTATGAGATTTAAGATTTGTTCTGGGTCTTGGCCATTTCTACGAGCATATTCATAAAAAGCGGCCTTGGGGTCCCCGTTCCCATATTGATTAATTAGCGTAGTTATCTGTGGGTTATTTTGTATTAAATTACTTATTAATTGCTGAGGATTATCTGCTTTACTTAGCATGTCTATTAAATTATTGCTCTTTTGGGGCTTTTGGTTTAGTACTTCCAGTATAGGATTTAACATCTTTTATTGTCTCCTCTATTTTAGCTATTCTTTTTTCTAAATCTAGGTATAACTCATTTGTAGGCTGTTCAACTTTTGGTTGAATAGGAGAAATTGAATAACCTGTGATAGTTGGATATGAAGCTCCATCTGTAGTTTTTAACCAAATTATAGGTGCAGTTTCATCTAAAAGAAGTACACTACTATTGGGTGCCATTTGATAAGCTTCTGCCCCATTTTTCCCATTAACCCTAACAACTTCCTGTTTTGGTAATTGGGCCCCCATATTAAAAAACTGGTAGGGGTATGCGTTATTATTGTACATAATCTCCTCCTAAATCTCAAATCGTCACCAGCGGCATTATGTTGCAATCATAATACCTTAAAGAGATATCAGAGTATATTACTCGCCATCGCCTATCAGTTATAAATATTTATAAAATATATGTAAGATACCTTACATCTATATATAAAAGCTAAGTAGAAAATAATTCGTTAGTTTGACCTAACTTTTTTAATTTAGTGCTTCCTCATAAATTATAAACCAACTGGGTGCCGTATTACAATATTAAGGTTTTGAATTTCATATTAAATATGAGACTCTTATCACTAGACCAAGCGAGTAAAATCACAGGATGAGCCATATTTAATGATGGTTCTCTTGAGGATTATGGTAAAATAGAATTAGAAGAAGAAAATGTAGGAATGCGTTTAGTTGAATTACGTGAACGCATTAAACTTTTAATACTCGCAAATAATATAGACATGGTAGCGTTTGAAGATATACAACTTCAAACCTCTATTGGTTCAAATGTAGTTACTTTTAAAGTATTATCTTGTGTTTATGGGATTATACTTGAATTATTAGAAGAATTGGGAATAGAATATGAAATAGTCCCATCTGTAAAATGAAAATCTACTTTAGGAATTAAAGGTAAAAAAAGACCCGAGCAAAAACAAAATGCTCAACAGTATGTTTTAGATACTTATGGCGTTAAACCTACGCAAGATGAATGTGACGCAATTTGTATTGGGACTCACGTGTTACATTCAGTAATACAAACAGCGTGGTAAAATGGGCAGAATAAAAACAAATAATACTTTGTATTTTTAATAATATAGACAGGAGGATACTGCCTATGGAAATATTACAATGGCTAGAAACCGGTTGAGGGTATCTTATTCTGATAGGCGGTGGTCTAACTGCCTTGATGGGCCTTTATAAAAATGTTAAAGAAATTAAGAGTAAACTTACAGCTCCAGAAGAGCAACAAAATACTCGCATAAAAAATCTTGAAGAATTTATAACTATCTTAAAAGAAGAAAGAGAAGATTATTTGAAAGCAAGAAAACACATTGATGATTTAGAACTACGTTCTCAAATGGCAGTAGAAGAACATAAAAAGTTTTCTACTACAATTGAAAATTTTGCTAAATTAGAACAACATACAAATGATAATTTTATAAAGGTAAATGATGCTTTAACTTCTTTGATTAGAGATAGAATTAACTCCTATTATTTCATAAAATGCACTGAAAGAGGATTTATTACACCAATAGAATTAGAAATAGTAACGGACTTATATACCGCTTATTCTAATGCCGGTGGCAATGGTCTTATTTCAAGGGAAATGGAAATTATTAAAAAAATACCTGTTTTTAATACAGAAGAAGAATATACTACTTGATTACAAAATAAAAAAGCTGGATAAACCAGCTTTTTCTATTTGTAGAACTACGGCTAATCAATTCTACAAGTTAAACAAACCCCTTTAAAGAAAGGTAAGGAAAACAAGGGGTGTGAATAAGTTATTTTGGCAGGGGGCGAAGGAATCGAACCCTCATAGCCGAGGTTGGAACTCGGTTCTAGGTTTTGAAGACCTGTACCGTTCCAAACGGTGAAAACCCCCTAGATTGTAAGGTGATTATTTTTTTATATCTTTCTTTTTTCACCTTACATATATATTATATCATAAATTTTTATAATTTTCAATTATTCAACTTTAGGTGAGTAAGATAAACTGTTATGTAACATCAAGACAGCATTTTCAATCATCATATCTACAGTTTCTGCGTCCACAAATAATCCGTTGTCTTCTAAATATTTTAATACATAATCTTTCTTTTCTTTACCTTGCTCGCTATTAAATAGTTGTTCTGCTGCGCCAACGGCAATTGTAACAAAAGCATTAAGTTGATTTATTTTTTCAGATGTTGTTTTACTCTTAATATAAGGAATTAAAAAAGTAGTAATACATACAGTGATTAAACTAATCAAAGCAACTGCAACTTGTGTAATATCCATTATTCTCCTCCTGTACTTCCAAAGCCGCCTTTTCTTTCTCCTTCGGCTTTATCATCGTCTGTAATTTCATATTTCTTAATAATACCTTGTCCGATAATATCACCTTTTTTAAGATAGATATTAGTTGGACCGAGGTTGATAATTTGGAAGAAAATTTCTCCTTCGTTATCTGGGTTATCTGCATAATCTGCATCAATAATTCCAACCCCATTAGCTAATACTAACATATATTTTAAAGGGGTTGAACTACGCACAGATAATTCAAGGTAAGTGCCTGGGTCAAGATAACATTTAACGCCAGTAGAAACTAGAGATGGTCTTGCTGCGCTTGATTTTGTCATACGAGCTACATCTACTAATCCAGGTCTACGACCCGCAATATTAGAATATTCTAATTGCTTGTGCTGAATACTGGCAAAGCTTGGAATCATAACATCTTCAGCTACTTCAAAATCATATCCTGCACTATTGGCTGTTTTTCTAACTGGTAAATTAAAATCTACATCTTTAAATTTACTAACTTTCTCAAACTTAATCATTAAAGAACTGATTATAATCTTTTACAATGGTTACTAAGAACCCTGTATCAATTATTTCCCCTTTCGCTTTTTTCTCTTTTAAAGCAGTGCTATATTTAGATAAGATATAACCGCCGCCAACGCTTTCAGCTTTTGAATCTTCAATAAACTGGTCAACCTCATGCTGAGTGTCAAACCGATAATTTTCTACTACGCTTAATAATTTCTTCATAACTCTCCCTATTTTATAAATTTAATTTGTTTATCTTTATCGTATGTATTTACTTTTCCTACTATTGCTTTATAGAATTCTGGATTACCTTCTAATTTTACATTGTATTCCTTTTGAGCATAACAATGATGAATTAACTCATTACCAAGGTCTTCTACCTTACAACTTCCTAGCTTTTCAAGTGATGGGACGTCTGTATCTACAAGCATAATATCTTGCTGAATAACTCCCATATTAATTTTACAATACACAAATTTCATAAAAACTCCTTAATCCTTACAATGAACGATTCCCATATCGTATCCAAACAAATAGAATACGTGAGGATTTTCGTCTGTAATATGCACCCAAATTTCAATTGCTTTATTATCTTTTGTAGCTTCAACTGATTTAACGTCACCAAGATGACTTAAACACTCGTATAGCTCTTGGTAAACTTTTGCTTCAGCCTCATCGCTATTATCAATAACAAAAACAGTATAGTATTTTAATTCATTACATAATACCATATAATATTTGTTTTTTGTATCTTTAACAAATTTATTAATTAATTGGTCGGCAGCTGAAAGTTGGAAATCATCTAATGGTTCTAATTGAGCCACCATTTGTTGATTAAGTTCATATAGGTTCATATTAAGCTGAGTACCTACTTCTATTGGCTTTCAACCATCATTATATTGATAGACTTGGTTATTTTCATTAACAAAAACTTGCTGACCTTCTGTATAATCAGATTTATTATTTAATTCTTCTAAGGTTTTTACAGTTTCAATCATTTTTCCTTACTCCTTATATATATATTATACTATATTATTTTTATTAAATCAATCCTTGTATAAAATTGACTAGCCAATATAAAAAGACAAAAAATCAATAGATAGTTAATCTTTTATTTTTTACTTTAAATTGGGAGTGTCATATATATAAAGATAAAATTATTAAAACAAATTTAATTAGATGTAACAATTTTAATTACCTCCCCAGTTGTATCATTAACCAATAAAATCTTATCGTCTTGATGAAGTATATTTATAACTCTTTGATTACTACTGCCACGTAAATCCAAAGTTACATCTCTTAAATTATCTATATACGGGCCATCTACGATAACGTTTGCCCATCCTAAAAAAGAAGTATATGGTTCACCTTTATCAAACAATTCTTCAATTGTATATCCAGTCCATAGAAAAATTTTTCTGTTTGGGTATTTTGCTCGTACGTAACTACCTATCATATTACTTTTTTTGACATTTTGGAGGCATAAAGGCTCGCCGCCAAGCAAAGAGAAATTACGCTCAATGCCATTAGCATTGAGCGCTTCATCTATTTTATCGAAAAGTTCTTGATAGTTATATTCTAAGCCACCATTAAAACTCCATGTTTCTGGATTATGACAATTTTTACAATGATGTGGGCATCCTTGTAACCATAAAGATACGCATATGCCTTTTCCATCTACCATATCATTATCTACAAATCCAGCTATTTTCATTTATCGTCTCCAGTCGTTTAATTGCTTTGTGTGCTTTACTCTATCTTCTACTTCTTTTTGTTTACCGTAATTAAATGCTGTCTTATAATTTCCTGTTAAATATCCTGTTACTCTACGTAATTGTTGAATATGCTTACTGTGGCATGCAGGACATTCATCATTGAACTCACCAGTATAACCGCAATCTAAACAAGTATCATTTGGAACATTTAAAGCAAAGTAAGGGATATCTTTATCCATAGCATAATTAACAATTTGCTCTAAAGCTGGAATGTTATTTTCTGCTGTACCTTCTAATTCAACATAAGTAATACAACCGGCATTAGAATAACCAGTTAATTGACTTTCAATATCAATTTTTTCAAAAGGACTAACCTTCTTCCAAACTGGAACGTGAATAGAATTAGTAAAATAATCTCTATCACTTATATTTGGTATTTCACCATATTTAGCTTTAAACTTCTTCATTGCTGTATAGCATAAGTTTTCTGCTGGAGTATAATATACACCAAAATTAAGTTTGTATTCCTTTTTAAATTCAGCACATCTTGTATTAAATAATTGCTCTATTTGCTTTGCTAGTTCCATGCCTCTTTCTTCCGTATGGTCGCAACCAACTAAAATTTGTAAACATTCTGCTAAACCTAATTGACCTATAACAATAGTGCCATGCTTTAAAGCAGAACGGATACCTTCTTCTGGTTTATATCCTAACATTGTATGATTTTCATACATAAATTTTGCTGATTCTGGAGATTGAGAACAAATATATTCAAATCTTTCAATCAACATATCTTTTGCCTCATGGATTTTATTATCTAAAATTTCCATGAATTTTTTAATTATAAATTGTTGAAGCCATTCTACAGATTGAGGGAATAATGAGCCAGATAATTCTTTATCGGCTGCTTCCTTAGCTTCCATTGCTAAAGTTGGTAATATAATTGTAACAGGACAAATATTTCCTCTACCATCTTTTATTTGTGGATTAATTCCTGGCTCAGCATTAATATCAGCACCATTTGCGGTTCTGCATCCCATCGTACTAAAATAAGTTCTTGGGTCATTCTTATCGTAACCGGCATTATTGCTCCAATCTACATTAGCATAGTTAGGATATAATCTCTTAGCTGTTGATTTTAAAGCCAATTTAAATAAATCATAATTTGGCTCACCCTCTTTTCTATTAACACCTTTCATTAATTGGAAAATACCACAAGGGAAAATAGGGGTTTTATGTAATTTACCAACACCTTTTAAAGAGCCTTCCAGTAAAGCCTCAATTACCATTCTTCCTTCTGGAAGTGTGCAAGTACCATAATTAATTGATGTGAATGGTAATTGGTTACCACTTCTTGATTGTAATGTATTTAGATTATGATACATACCTTCAACTGCTTGGTCTAATTCACGTTGTGTCATATCTAAAGCATAATCATATGCGTTAGGACAATTTAAGTCTTTATAAAAATCACTTTCAATAGATATATCTCTAGCATCTACATCACTTGTTAGAGAATCAATAATCTTACCCTCAACATAATGGACACCATCTTTAAAATGTTTATAGAATGATTTTCTAACATACGGAACCATAGTTCAATCTAAATGGCTTGCGCTAACACCGCCAAACTGCTGCAATGATTGCAATTGGAAAATTACTGCTACTAATTGGAAAGCTGTGTTGATACTTGCTGCTGGACGCACATCTGTTTGTCTTGTATTAAAGCCTTTTGCTAATAAATCATCAAAAGGTATGGTTAAACAATTATGCATACCTACAACATAAGCATCCAAATCGTGTATATAAATCTCATTATTTAAGTGGTTATTTCGAGCCATTGGTGAAACAATATAATCTAAAGCGATTTGTTTGTTCATTTCACTATCGGCTTCGCCTTTTCTACCACCAAAAGAATGTTCATCTACATTAGCATTTTGATTCACAATATCTTTGGCATTTAATTTTGCCATAATATTCTGCATCAAGTCTGAGTTCAAAGTTCTTACTCTGTTTCTTTGCTCTCTATAAAGTATATAAGCTTTAGCTACGTCTTTTCTCTTACAAGCCATTAATCCATTTTCAACAAGGTCTTGTATTTCTTCAACTGTAAGCATATGGTCTGTTGGATAAGATTCAATATAATCTGCTATATTTTGTGCTTTTAATTCAGCATATTCACCTGCTTGACCATCGACCGCAATAAAAGCTTTTAAGATTGCGGCTTTAATTTTTTCTGCGTCAAACTTTTTACGTCTGCCGTCTCTCTTAACTACATATTTCATAATCAATCCTCCTAAGTATTTAAATATGTCTAGGTTGAAAGGCTATGATAAAATTATTATATTTTATACGCCTGTAAAGTATATAAGTATAATATACTTAAAAATTGTTACTAATACCCTTAATTATCTTTAAGGGCAGTTTGTAATCTCGCTTCAATACCTTTGATTACACCTTCAACAATTTCTTCCTTAGGCATTTTTCCATCTATTAAAATTGAATAAGGACTTAATTCACTTTCTTGCTGGAACCCCATACGTACAAGTTCATGGAATTCTCTTGGTTCTTGCTCTAATCTATCTAATTTTCTACCTTCCATTCTAGCTTTAGCTGTATCTAAATCAACGTCTAAAACTATTTCAATATCTGGTCTAAAACCATATAGAGAGAAATCATTGATAATAGCTATATCAGCCCAATCTCGATTTCTTGCTAATCCTTGATAAGCAAAAGAACTACCAATATATCTATCACAAATAACAATTTTTCCTTCTTGAATTGCAGGAATAATCTTTTCGTATGTATGCTGCGCTCTTGCCGCGGCATATAGCAACGCCTCGGTGTCAGGGCGCATTTCTTTATTTTCTGGGTCTAATAGTAATTCTCTAATCTTTTCTGCTATTGGTACTCCACCTGGCTCTCGTGTCCAGATACAGTCATATCCTTTTTCTTGTAGTTTTTCATATACCATTTTGGAGATGGTAGATTTCCCACTACCTTCTCCACCTTCAAAAGTTATAAATAATCCATTCATTATTTTCTTCTCCTTATGCTATCAACATCTTCTGCCATATCTCCTTGGCTTCTTTCACTAATAATCATTAAATCATTATTAGGTAAAACTTCTGCTATTTTATATAATTGATGCCCAGGAGTTGAACTATATTTTTTAGGTCTAAATTGGTCACCATTTCTGATACCTTGTACCATCAACATATTACCTCTATTAAACCAACTCTTTTCAATAACTGTTTTAGTTCCGTCTGAATTTCTAACAAAGATTTGTCTATCAAACATACTAAAATAATCTTTATTAAATTTAACATTTACCACACCATTAGTAGTCAACAAAGATACAACATGGCGGGTTTTATTCTTTGCGATTACTGTTCCGCAAATTTTATGAAGTTTGAATATATTTACTTTATTGCCACCCTTAATACGAACCGTTCTTTCTACTTCTGGTTCTTCTGGTAGACTAAAGAAATTTTCACAACCATATTTCATTTGGTCGATATGCGCCAGCTCATGCTCGTGATAATAGAAACATAATACTTCCATTTCCCAAGCTGATAAAGTGCCTTTGGCATATTTATTCCATTCCTCTTGATAAATTTTATCGTTTAAAGTATTTAATATTTCTTCTTTATTACCATTTATCCATTCTCTAAAAGCTTCAATATATTTTTGATATACTTTATCCCATGATTTTATATTCATCGTCATTTGGCCTGTAATCAAATCATCTTGGTCTATTTTTTGTATAAAATTAATGGCTCTTGTATCTAATTTATAAACATCACCACTCTTACATTTTGCTTTTAAATAACGATTAAATTCATATACTTTGTAAGCATCTTTGCGTTCTTGCGTATCAAGCGGTACTAATTTATAATTTAATAGGGCTGGTAAATTTTGTAATGTTATACGGGATTTCTTGTCACAAGTTTCCCAAATATACCATTTCATTAAATCAACTCTATCCATCATACTATCAAATGCCCCAGATTTAATTAAAGCTATCATAGAAGATTTCTTTGGCTTTACTTTTTCAATATAGTCTTGAGGTGAAGAATAAGGTCTATTGGCGATTGTATTATTAATTATATCTTCACCAACATTTAATATTCCTCTTAAACCAAAATATATTTTATTTTCTTTTACACTTGGTCTAAATGTATAACTTGATAAATTAATATCTGGAGGTGCTATATTAATGCCAGCTTTCTGCATCTTACTAATACCAGAAGCTATCTTATCATAGTTTGTTGTTTTTGAATCTGCTGAAATATCTTCTGAACCACCTGTATCTGTAATTAAACATGCGGCGTTCCAATAAATAATTGGATATTTAAACGCTAAATTCATTTCCTGCAAAGCTACTAAAGAATATGCTAAACAGTGTGACCTATTAAATGAATATCCACGCTGAACTCTTAATAATACATCCCAAACATAATGAGCTAAAATCTCACTACATTTCTTTTCTTTTATATTCTTAAAGAATGTTTTTTCACATTCCTCAAATAAAGAACCTTGCTTTTTAGCAATACCTTTTCTACATTTATCGGCAAATGTTAATGAATTACCACCAAGTCTTTCTTCTTGAACAAGTGACATTAGCCCTTCTTGGCTTTCGCAGATTCCTTGAGTAATTGCACTGTGATGGGATAACCAATCAATTTCATTTGCAGTTAAACCAAACTTTTTCATTTCATCATACCATAAGTTAATATTTTGTCTATATTTAGACCACATTACCAATGGCTGGTCTGAATGTTCGTCTGGCGCCATCAAACGAATAACTGAATTTAATACGGCTAACTCATCTACTGATTTTGGATGAATTAATGCTATACCTTGTACACCACTCTGCTGTTCCATTTGGAATAAAGATTGTATCTCATGATTCCAAACCATTTCCCACATTTTAGGATTTTTTCTTTCTATATTATAAATTCCTAAAACACTTTCATAGGTTTCTTTTAAACTTGATTTTTCTTCAACTAATCCGTCTTCAATTAATAAATCTAAACAAGCATGGATTTTATCTAAGCATTCAACTGAAAGTAAATCTATTTTAATTAAAGAACAATCTTCACAATCGTGTAAATCAAATTGAGTTACAACATCACCATTAGGAACTTTCATTAATGCTGTTGAATTAGTGAATGGCTCATCTACAAAGATAACTCCACCTGCGTGCTCACCAACTCTACAAATCAATCCTTCAATCTTTTGAGCTACTTTCCATAACTCTGGACGATTATCCATTTCATTCTTAAATAATGGAATTGACTCAAATCCAGCTTCTTTATCCCCATAATAACATTCATGAAGAGTTCTTGTTTTTCCTCTATCTGATGGTACTAAAGATGAGATATATAAAGCGTCATCAACATCAATTCCTAAACCTCTGGCAGCTGTCTGAATTGCTGATTTTGTGCCTTCTGTACCAAAAGTAACAACATTTGCTACTCTATCATGTCCATATCTATTTCTTAATGCTTCTAATACAACACTTCTTCTACCACCCTCAATATCTGTATCAATATCCAATACTGAAACTCTATCTGGGTTCAAGAAACGCCAACTAAAAGTTTTTGTAGTTTCCCATAAAGGATTTATTTGAATAATATCTAATAAATAAAGTAATAAAAAGCCTACACCTGAGCCTCGACCTGGCCCAACTAATGAGCCTGCATTCCAACATTCTTCAATAATACCTTGAAGATTTAAGAAATAAGAACTCCAATGTGTTTTATTTACTTCTGAGCTTGTCCACGTTGAAATTAAATTTTCATTTAATTCATCATAAACTTCTTGCGTTTGTAATCTTTTATCACCTTCAATTTTATTAACAACTAAATCTACTAATCTTTTATCGCCTTCAAAGTCAGAATGATAAAACTTATTTAAATATTCAACTTTATCTAAATATTTATTTCTAACTTCATCCGTAACTTTAGCTGTTTTCCATTCTAAAGAAGGAATTTTTAAACTTTTTAATAAACTATAATCTTCACATTTATTTTTAATATCTATTATATTCTGATAAGCATATTCATAATTCTCTCTTGTCATATACCCATCCATATAACTTTCAAGCTCATCTGTATCCATAAGATAAGTAGTTTTATAAAATTCATCTACTTCTCTATCACCATCTTGAGCATTTAAAAAGGCTTTATGGATTGGGGCATCCTCTTTCTTCAGATAATGGTCATCGCAAGTGATAATATAAGGTATTCCTAATTCTTCTGATAGTTGAATAATTAATTTATTTACTATCTCTTGGTCTTCACTTGCTGAAGGTTGCATTTCTAAATAAAAGTCATCCTTACCAAAAATACTTTGCATATTTAAAACCCAACTTTCAATTTGTTTATAGAAAGCTGGATTAAAGTTATCATTATATTGTAATAACTTAACTGCTAAAAAACCACCCAAACATGCGGTTGAACCAATAACATGACCCAGATTAGTTCCAATTATTTCTTGTAAATCTTGATAATAAGTAGGTACTCTTGTCATATCATTCATACTAAAAGAACGAAGCCAAGCTCTAGAAGATAATTCTCTTATCTGTTGGTGACCAATTGCGTCTTTTGCTAATAAAATGAAATGATAAAATCTATCCTGCTCACGATTAAAATTCTCTGCATTTAATCCATTTCTGCAGAGATATATTTCATTACCACGGATAACTTTGAAGTTAGGGTGTTTTTCCTTTATTTTATTATATTCTTTTTCAATCTTAACAGCATTAGCTACTGTTTCATGTTCAGTAAAGGCAATAACCGATTGTCCTAATTCTATGGCATAATTAATTCTATCTTTAATGGTATTAATTGAATCTCTTAACCTTAAATTACTAAAATCGGTATGACCATGTAAAGTTCCTTCAAATTTTAACATTCTTCTAATATCCTATTCCATATATATTATACCATATTTTTCTTATAAAATAAAAAAAAGCCCCCACAGGGGGAGCTTTGTTAAATAAGATAATTTAAGATAAACAATAAATCGCTTATCCAAATAATGATATGTACGTCTTTAGGTTTTCCTTTACAAAGCTTAATGAATGTGTAAGCCCAGAAACCAAGCATAATACCATTAGTAATACCATAAGTTAATGCCATAGGTACGCTCGCGCACATAGCTGGGATAGCTTCTTCTAAGTCATTCCAATCAATTTCCTTTAATGAAGCCATCATCATTACACCTACGATAACTAAAGCTGGGGCAGTAGCTGCTGAAGGAATACCACTTACAAATGCTGCCATTGGCAATGATAATAGGAAGCATATTGCTACTGTTAAGGAAGTTAATCCAGTTCTACCACCGGCGCCAATACCTGCGGCACTTTCAACATATGTTGTAGTTGAAGAAGTACCAAGTAAAGCACCAATAGGAGTAGCAATCGCATCGGCGAATAATGCTTTATCCATTTTTGAATCAAAACCAGAACCAGTTTCCATATCCTGTAAATCATAATCATTGAAGATACCACTAACTTTACCAGTACCAATAAAAGTACCAATAGTATCAAATACATCTGATAATGAGAAAGATAAGATACCAATTAAGATAGGAACAATGTTTTTGATATTACTAAATAATTCTGGTAAGCCTTGTGTAAGAGGTGTGCCGAACCAATCTTTATAAGCACCCCAAGCTTCACTAATACTATATCCTATACCAAAGTTAGTAACTCCAAGAGGAATACCAACAATAGTAGAAGCGATAATTCCAATTAAGATTGCTCCATTTACATTTTTAATTAACAAGAATTCAGTTAGTAATAAGCCAAAACCAAATACAGCAAGTACATGCCAATCAATAGAAGTATTGATAGCAGGAATTCCGAAATTAAAATGAACCAATCCAACATTACATAAAGCAATATAAACGATAAACATACCAATACCTGCTCCAATAGCATTTTGTAATGTTTCTGGAATGGCTTTAATAATATGTTTACGTACATTAGTAACTGTAATTAATACATTAATAAGTCCAGAAAGTAATACTACAGCGATGATTCCCTGTGGGCTAAGTCCTGTTAAGTAAGCAGTATAGCCTGCTAAGATATTCGCAGCTGTGTTGTTTAAACCTAAACCAGGAGCTGCGGCATAAGGGATATTGGCGATTAAGCCAATCAAAGCTGTACTAACAGCTGACGCTAAAATTGTAGCAATAAACATTGCTCCGGGAGCGCCAAAACCGGTCAAAGTCGCGGGATTAACAACAATGATATAAGCCATAGCAGCGAATGTCGTAAGACCGGCAATTACTTCTTGACTTATGGTCGTGTTATTATCCTTGAGTTTGAAAAGTTTTTCAAGCATAATTAACTTCTTCTCCTTTTTACTTATATATTATACTGAATTTTTTAATTAATTTACCTATTTTCTAATGATAACCAGTTTTTCTTCTGCTCTTGTCATAGCTGTATAAAGCCATTTTCTATGCTCTATATTGGCAAAAGGTGATGTTTCTTCTACAACTAAAACATTTGGCCAGCTGCTACCTTGAGCTTTGTGGCAAGTAATAGCATAGCCATAAGTAAATAAATCTGGTGGGTATATCTCATTATCTTGGCATATTTTATTTCTTCTTATACGTGAAGCATTAAAAGTTGATAAATATGGTTCATCACCATCAAATAATTGTGTATCAACCTCTAACCCCATGAAATGAGTTTGTGTATCTGTTTCAATATCAATACCATAAAAAGGTATCATATCATCTTTAATATTAAAGAATGGATTAATTTTATGTCTTCCTTTAGCAATATCAGTAATATAACCAATAGTACCATTTACTAATGCGTTATTATCATCATCATAAATATCCCAATTATTATGTAAGCAAATTACTTTATCACCAAGTTTTGGCTCACCCTTTAAATGTTTCATTTCTCTAATACTATCATTGAGATATTTTCTTGTACTATTGGTAGAACATATAACTTGGTCTGCCCATAAGAGCATCCCTCCTGTTAGTTCATCTTTACCATAAATTCTTACATTTTTTCCTTCATAACGTTCTGGCAAAGGTTGCCCCAAACGTACATCCATGCTAAATTTAATGATTTCATTATCTAAAGCTTGACGCATAATTTCTTCTAGAAATACATGCGGCGTTGCTAGCAACCCATTATCTCCTCCACTAACTGGTGGAATTTGGAATGGGTCTCCTAGAAAAATTACATATATACCTTTATGAGATAGTAATTCCTCTATCATATCCGCGTCTACCATTGAACATTCATCTACCACTATAAAGTCATAATCTAAGTCGACTCGTGGTATTTTGACGTAATGTCCATCGGGCATTAAATGGAATTTATATAATAATTTATGTAAAGTAGAAACATTCTTATTACCTTTTTTTTGCAGAACAGTACAAGCTTTGCCTGTGTATGCTGTATAAACTACTTTCTCTTCTGGTATTCTTAAAGCTTGAATAATAAAACGCACCAGAGTACTTTTACCGGTTCCAGCATAACCTGATATAGTCGTGTATTTTTCACCACGACGATATCTTTCTAATGCTATTTCTAATCCTTCTTTTTGTTTTTTAGTTAATTCCATATTTTACCTCAAAAAATTCGTAAAGCACTTTTTGTTCGGGGGACGATTAGCCCTACCGACCTCGCTGCGAGGACTAGAAATAAAATCCCTGTTCTACTACCTCAAAATCTTCTATTATGATTTGAGGTGTGCTATTATAATCATTTATAGAGCAAGTGCCTATAATATCAATCTTCTTATAAGTGGAAGCGGTTGTTTCAAGTCTTTTGAAATCATTTTCTGGAGCTTTGAACTTAACACATTCCATATCTCCAATTTTAATAATTAAAGTACCATTTCCTCTTTCTTCAATCATATCTTGATTAATTGAAAGATTTTGTATTAAAATTAAAGGTTGCTCTAATCCTTCACCCCAGATATCATTATGTGAAGCGATATCAATAATATCGTATGTATTAATATTTTTGCCATCAAACACATAATCAATTTTATATCTTGGAGTAAAATCATATTGTGCTAAAGCTGTATTACTATATTCCATTAGAGCATCAAAGTTCTCATCTTTAACTGAAAAGCCAAACGCATTTTCATGACCGGCTGCCATTTCAATTAAATTACTACTTTGTAAGAAAGCTCTAAAATCCTCTAATCCATTATTACTTCCATTTCTACCAGAACCACTTCAAACTACATCCTTATTTTCATCGAAAGCTCGATGCAATAATAATACTGGCTGTTGGTATGTACTCATAAGTTTATTCGCTATTAAACCAGTCAGTTCCTTTGTGTTTTCTTCAAAGGTATTTAATCTAATAGCTAAAATTTTATTTTTATTAAGACCTTCTTTTTCAACTTGCTGAATAATATTGTTGAAATATTTATCTCTTTCTTTGTTTTGTTTATTTCTAACATTTCCGCACATGCGAACAGCTTGGTCAACAATTCTTTCTGTATCGTCCCAAGCTGCTCCACGTTTGGTTGATTTAATTTCTTTTTTTGCCTTATACTCTAATAAAGACTCAAAAAGAAGTTTTTTGTCATCATCGCTGCCCATTCTCGTAACAGCGTTAATGGCAGGTGCTATATAAAATGAAACTTTGAAAGGAGATAATTCATTCTTAATAGAATAACTATTTTTTGTTACCATCTCTTGTATGAAAGGACTAAAAATATTTGCTAATCCTTTCTCTACAAGCCTATGGGTTTCATAATCTCTTAAATCCATAACATCGGCAATTAAACCAAGAGCTGTTAAATCCAAGAAATTATCGGCATAGTTTGTATTATTTAATTTGTCTAAATAACTACAAAATTTATATACAATGGCTGCGCCGCATAATGATTTCGTTGGATAATCACAAGTTTGATTATTTATTAACACTGCATCTTGAGTAATTACATCAGCAATGTGATGGTCTAAGATTAATATATCTATACCCTTTGCTTTTAATTGTTTATGAATATCTAACTCGTTTGAGCCAGCATCTGGAATAATTACAAACTTTACATCTTCTGGTAAGACATTTAAGTCTAAACCATGAGATTTATCGGTATGTAAACCATAAGTAATGTAATTATCTACATAATCTGGATAAGATAAATGTAGATAATTTAATAATATGGCGGCGCTGGTATAACCATCGCAATCACTATCAATTTGTAAGTAAGTTTTAGTTTTATTGGCTACATGCTTTAATAAAAGCTTGGCGCCCACATCCATATTATCTAAAAGTAAAGGGTCTAAAATATCTGCATCTGTAACATTTAAGTAATGTTTAACGTCTTTAATACCTCTTGAATGTAAGATAGATACTAGAGGTGGTACAGATTTATCTATGTCATTTCGTATTTCATATTTCATAATTATATTATAATCCTTTCTTTATATAATTTCCAAAATTTTTCTTTACCACAATCTGTTGGTGATGCCTTATAAGACGTTATCATTTTTCTATCAAACATAAAAGACATTAAAGCAAAATTTCTATATTTAAGGCTAATCTTTTTTAATTTCTTAACCCAGTTATTATATTCATTATCACCTATTTTTTGAAACTGTCTATCAAATGCTATAATTATTTCATCTGCTCCAGCCTCCAGCAATAGGCGCAATTGCTGTGAAGATAAATTCGAACCACAGCAAGCAACTGAAATATCACTTTCCTTTCCATTTTGAGTTATGTATTGTAAACAACTTTTTTCACTTTCAAATACAATCGCTTTTTTCATTATTGCTATATTCTGCTTGCTGTTATTCAAATTATAAAGGTTCATTCCCAACGGGTGAGAATATAAAACCCCATTAGTTTTTATCGGACGATATTTACCGTATAATTCGGCTTCTAACTTTGATAAAGTTCGTCCACGTAAACCAATAAACCGACCGTCCTTATCAAAGTGAGGGATAGTAATTTGATTACCACCCGGGAAGTATCCTACCTTCCCATATTCAATGGCCTCCTGCCCAATTCCATCATCAAGCCAAGGCTTAATCTTTACATCATAATTAAACTTATCTAATATATTTTTATCATATTCTTTTAATACTATATGTTCATTATTAACTTCTATGCCTAATAAATCTTGGTAATTTTCTAATTTTTCCCAATCTTCTAATTCGTTTTCATCTTTGTCAGCAACTTCACCAGTCATCCCGAATTTAAATGCTACATACCTAACCGCTTGATTAAGGTCAAATTCTTGATGATACTGTATATTCATTACTTTTATAACAAGCTCAAAGATATCAAATGAAGGTTCGGCGCAGCCAGAGTAACAATGAAACATTCTATTGGCTTCGTAATAATATAACTTTCTTGAGCCAACGCCACGAGGATTATGACAAATAGTTTCAGAGATAATACCAAAATCTGTTAACTCTGGGTCACCCCCAAACATTAACAGAAGTTCAAATATATCGTCTACTCCTAAACTATTTTTTATTTCCTCTTTATTGTATAGCATTATGTTATTTTAATTTTACCTTTATCGTCAAATTCTATTTTCTTTACTTCTAAACCACGAGCTCCATCAACATATCCTTGATTATAGATATTTTGTAATAATGTTCTAACATCATCATATTTCGATGCTAAATCATTAATTTGTGATGATATAAACTGATTATTACTATTGAGGTTTAACTTGCCTGTTCTACCTTTAATAATATTAACAGTAGGAGCTATAGGAGTTTCTTCTACCTTAGCTTCTTCCAAAACTTTGTCTGCTGGTTTTGTACTATTGTTCTTTTTTCTTGCCATTAAAATGCTCCTTTTTTAGCCTTTTCTATTTCTTCATCTGAAAAAGAGTTTGGTAATGGGTCACTAGCTATTTTAGCTTCATAATCACAACTTAATCCTATATAGCTTGCTGGGATTGTAGTTGTACCTGTTAAAGTATTATCCCAAGTAATAGTAGGAGTTGTGTTTAATGGGCGTGTATCCCAATACCAATGTGGGTAATAATAAATGTTAGAAGAACTTTTTCCTTTTTCGTAACCTTCTTGATAAATTTCTTCTAACAATTCTTCTAATTCCTTTTGAGTAAAAGCAATTATACCATCTTCATTAAGTTTTAAGATTTTATATTTCATAATTAAAAAGCTCCCTTATCTACAGTAATCTGTACATCATTCATTTCAACTAATTCATAATTATAAGTTGTAGCAAACATAGGTTTAATTCTACAAGTACCTAAATCACCAGTACACCATAAGTAAATACCTTTGTATCTACCACGTCTATTTTTATAAATTGACATTTTAATAGTTGGGGTACTTATTCCAGCATTTTTCGCCATAATGGTTTCAAGTGAATCTAAATCTTCTTGTCTCACATTGAGTAAGATAGCTCCCCAGTCAATTTTATCGGCTATCGCTTTTGCACCTCTTAATAAATTTTGGTCTGGTGTTTCGCTTTCTACATACTGACCATTTAACTGAGTTGCTGAGAAAATAAATATATCATTTTGAACACATAAATCTTTCAATTTAATAGAAAGCATAAATAAGATATTATCTTCTCTAATTTTTACACCGCCAGAACGACGAGTAATTTCTTCCATAATTTTCATACTTGTATGAATATAATCCAAGAATACATACTTAACATCATGTTCTCTTAAATTCTTTTTAATTGTATTTTCAATATCTTGTAATGAAAAATCTGGCATTGTGACGATATACAAAGGACTTTCTGCTATTACCTTTGCGGCTTCTCTCACTCTTTCTTCTTCATTTCCAACATATTTACCATTAACAATGTGTTCTTCGTTTACATTTGATAAGAACGCTAACATCATTGTTTGAACTTCATCTATGCCTTGTTCTGTTGTAATAAATAATGTTGGCTGTCCTATTCCATTCGGTCTCCATGTTTCGTAGGTATCATCGAATATATGCCCGCAAGCTATATAACAAGCATCGGCAATTAAAGAACGAGTTTTACCTACACCAGTTGCTGCTGAACGAAGATAAAATTTTCCTAATCTTGCCCCACGAGTAACTGTGTTCATATAAGGGCCGTATAATGGAACTCCAACTTCTGGTGTTTCTTTCAGTTTATCAATTAAACTTTCAATACCATCACCAGCTTGAACTGCCCCTTCGTATACCCCAGAAGCATACTCTAACTTAATTTTTTCTATTCTTTCATCGACTCTATTGGCTATATCCTCTAAATTAGAATTATCAAGCCATTCTTCTTGAGCCTGTTTTTTCTTTGAATCTAAAATATTATCGGGGTCATATAATTCATTTACATCAATACCATATGTTTCATATGCTCGTAGTAATGTCATTTTTTTCATACGACCATAATAATAATCAAATGTCTGTCTATCCGCTGACTGAGAAACTTTTAAAAGCCACTCATCGCCTTTATTCTGTTTATAAATTGCTTCATATTTCGGACGAGTTGATAAAAAGTCATTAATATTTTCTAGTGTAATTTTTGAAGAACCTAATTCATGTATTTTGTAAATACTTCCAAATACTATTCTATGAAATTCATTTGGAAAATCTTCATCAGTAACATTATATTTATCAGTATCATCCAGTAGATTAGGATTATTATAAACATTCCCAATAACTTGAAGAATAGCAGCTACATCTACATACTTACTAGTCATTGTTTTCCTCCTCATCTAAGAATGTAAATTTATTCGTTTTATTTATCTTTCTTTCTGGTGGGGCGATATGTATTTCTATCACCTTTTTTTCTATCTTTTGAGTTTTTTGATTTCTCAAATTTGCTAAATAAATCATTTCATAATAATTATTAGCTTCTTTATATATACTTGGGACAATACCTATACCGCCATTTGCCTTTTTAATATCAGCTTTTTTAACTTCATATCAGTATTTAAGCGATTTCAATATTCCTTCGGCTGTATACTTGTAAGGCGGTTTATAATAAGTTTTTAATTGTGACCTTACTCTTGGTGATACATATTGTTCACCAAATAAATTTTCTATATAAGTTTCTAAAGCAAGCTCAGCTTTTTCTTCTTTAGATAAAAGCATAGCAAAATTCTTAGCACAGTTAAGATGTGCGTATCTCCTTGGTTTTACTTCTTTAAACGGTTCTTTTTCTCTATCGAATTGCTGCTTGCAATATATACATTTAACTTTTGCCATACTTTATATTATACTATAATATTCTTTTAATTACCAATTTTGTTCTACATATAAATCATGACTGCCACATTTTCTACAATGGCAATCTGACAATGATTTTAGTATCTTACCTTTTCTTCTATAATAAGCTAAAGGCCCACAATTAGGGCACTTAACAGTATATTTATAAATTAAATCTTTAGACTTTGTAGTTTGTATTTTAGTTGAGCAACCATCGTTTTTACATCCTATCCTAGCACAAACCTCCTTAAATAAAGCATCATGTCCATGGTGTTCATGGGTTGTTTTCGTAATGTAGTAATGCACCATCTCATGTTGAATAACGCTGTACACGGTTTCATCAGTAGAGTAATTTAAAAATTCCTCAGAAAATTCAACGGATATAGGGTTGTACTCGCCATCTCTATATCCGTTGATTACTCTACCTAGGGTTAATGTTAATCTTTTATTTAATGTTACCGGTACATCTAATTCTACCCCGAGTTGATTACATACTGCCTTACATTGTTCTTGAATCTTCTCCAATGTATACATATATATAATTTCTCCCTATATATATTATACCAAATTTTTTTTATAAAAAAAAGGACTAAGTCTTATGACCTAGTCCTTCATTAAAGTATCTTTAATTTCGTCAACAATCAAACTGATGAACTCAGCCTGGTCACGAGTAGCTTCAGAAATCTTCTTTCCTTTGCCTAAATACTTATCAATTATCTGTGTGATTCTTGGCTGGTAATAATCTGGGTTCTTAGCCATTAATACACCAATACAATCACTAAATTCTTTCATCAAAGCATCATAATCATAAGTCTTTTCAATAGGAGCTAACTCTCTATCGTCTGTAACAAACTTATTATCATGCTCTGCTGCTTCTTTATCAACAGCTTCGCTTAATGCCGTAACTAATGAGTCATAATTGAAATCAATTTCTGGTGCAATATATTTAAATCTACCACCACAAGTAATTGAACCATCTGGGTCTCTTAAAGTTAATTTAACTGTTGTTTTTCCATCTCTTCTTACAGGATGTGCATAGCCATAAATATCAGCCATGTTTTCAATAATTCCTCTACCTGCTGAACCAAGAGAAGGTCTAACAATTGTTCTATCGGCACCAGTTTCATCTTTCTCAACACTTTCTTTTGCGTGAGAAATAAAGAATACTGC
>Ga0247611_10000894_pt1 | contig 57141 bp, 37 predicted proteins | sample 177DNAGHGhighgp2_FD_192422 | JGI IMG/M metagenome (GOLD analysis project Ga0247611, IMG submission 192422) | Sheep rumen microbial communities from Palmerston North, Manawatu-Wanganui, New Zealand - 1770 DNA GHGhigh gp2 | ecosystem: Host-associated > Mammals > Digestive system > Stomach > Rumen... | reverse complement strand
ACCGCCGCCTATGGCGTTAAAGGGGTTGCCGCTGGTTTGGACATAGACATGCACCAGCGCATCGTCGTCGCCGATGCGGCCCACGGTCATATTGCCGTCGGCTTTAATGCCACGACCGCCGAGACCGGTGCTGCGAGCGTCGAGGCGGCCGCCGTAGATGTAGATATTGCTGTCGGCGCTCATGCAGGCACAGGCATAACCGTCTATGGCCTGCCTGCCGGTACCGCCCACGGCAAGGCCGTCGCCGTGGGTGGTGAGCGTGGTGGTGCCGCCGTTGACAATGATGTCATAGTCGCTTGAGAGGCAGCGGCCTCCGGCGTTGGTGGCGGGGCAGTCGATGGTAAGACTGCCTCCGTTGATGACGATGTCGCCTCGTGTGCCTTCGTCTATGTCGCCGGTTTTGATGCCGGTGCAGTAGGAGAAGTCGTAGCCGGTCTCGTAGTCGGCCGAGGTGTCGATTACCACGCTGCCCGAGGCTGTGATGTTAAGCTTGCCGCCGTTCATGGTGAAGTTCTGGTCGGACTTGATGCCTTTCTTGGTGTCGGCAGTGACTTGGATGTCGATGTCGCCGTTGTTCACGGTAACGCCGCGTTTGCCTTGCAGTCCATTGGCAAAAGAAGAGGCGACGCTGAGCATGCCGGAGCCTTGCAAGGTGAAAGCCCCTTTGGTGTAGACCACTGCCTTGTCGGCATTGCTGTCGGCATCGGCAAGGCTGTTCTCGGTTTCGGCAACAATGTGGATGAGGGCGTTCTGGTTCTTGTCGATGTTGATGGCGGCACTGCCCGACGAGGAGAGTTGCACACCGTCAAGGCGCAGGATGACAGGGGTGCTGAGTTTGCTGAAGAGCAGGTTTCCGTCGGAGGAGGTGCCACTGAGGTTGTAAACCACGTTGTTGAGTGTGGTGGCTTGCGACTTCACTGTCACATGGCCGCCGGCAGTGGTAATCTTGATGCTGTCGTCGGGGTAGGGATTGGTGATGGAAACCGAGGCACCGTTCCACACGATGCGTATCATCCCCGTGGTGTCGATGCTGACGGGGTCGATGGGCAAGGTGGTGTCGCCATAAGTGACCTTGGAAAAGGTTATACTGTCGATTTGGTTTACATGGGGGCTCCATCTGGCGTCGCTGTAGTAAATATTGACGTAGCTTTTGCTGTCGGCATTGATGCTGTCCAATGCCGAAACAGGTGTTTGGAAAACGATGTTTCCGCCATAATGGGCGTTGAGGACACGGGTTTGTCCCATGGCGGTAACCCCTGCGGTGAGGAGGATTGCCATTATGCTGAGTTGCAGTGTCTTTTTCATGTGTGGTCCTCCCTTATTTTTGTTTCACAATCTTTGCTGAATGGCTGCCGCAACGCAGGATATAGAGTCCTTCTGGCAGCTGGCTGATGTCCATTGTGGTGCCGTCGGTGACCGTCAGCTCCCGGAGCTTCACACCGGTTACGTTGTAGAGCACAGCCTGCTGGGGAGTATCGCCGATACCGCTGAGGGTGACCTTGTCGCGTGCAGGGTTGGGGGTTAACTGGAGGTCGGAGGCGTCAATCTCGTTGATGCCGATGATTGGGTGAGAGAAGGTGATGACACGGATGTCGTCAAGGGCATAAGTGCCCCAGTTGCCAATGCCAATTTGGCAGTACATGGAGTCGTCTTGGAAGAAATAGAGGCCATAGCCCCATTCCATGTAGTCGGATACGATTTCGTTGCCTTCCAAGTCATACACGTTTGTACGGACTTGTGCATTGGCTGCCCCGCCAAAGAGCAGGAGCAGCAGGATGAGGTGTTTTAATGTGTTTTTAATAATGGTTGGATATTATATTATTTAGAAGAGGTAATATGTCAACTTGCAAGAGGAGAAGGTGTTGAATGTGCTAGGCATATTTGTGGACACGAAGAGCGGATTGAGCTGATAGCATGCAGTGAAGCCGAACTCCCATTGCTTGCCTATATCGAAGCCGAAGCCCCAGCTGATGCCATATTGGTGTGCGGTGCAGGGCTGGCCGTTGCCGGAGGCAATGGCTGCGGCAGTGGCAGGATGGGTGGTGGAGGTGGTGCGGAAGGCGTTGTCGAACCCGTAGCTGTAATATCCACCAAAAGCCAGATAGAATGAGGCGTAGTAGTCGCCGGCATAATATCGCACCATCAACGGCACGGTGACGGATTGCTGATGCAATCTAAGACTGGAGTGGTAGATGTCGCTGGGGTCGGGGTAAGGGGAGCGTGTGTAGGTGTAAAGTACATCGGCATGGAGTGAGAAATGCTTGCTGAAGTTGCACTGCATGGCCAGACCGGCCTCACCACCAATGAGCGACTTGCCGCTGAAGGCAGCCTCGGGGAAACGGAGCCAGGCACTGTTGAAGCCAAGGGAGAGACCCAAGTTGAAGGGCGAAGGATTGCTGCTATGCTTGGGTGAGAGCTTGCCGGAGGCCAGTTGTCCCGGTTGGTTGGCGGCGCGGAGGGTGAGAGCGGCCATGTAGTCGGTGACAAGGTCGAGACCTTTATAGTCTATCAGGTTGGCATCGTCTTCGGGTTTGTGGTAGGGCGATTTCAGACCAGTGGTGACTGCCAGTGTGGGCACTCCCTTTTTGGCGAAAGGCTCGGTGTCTGTTGCACCGAATGGGGAGGTCTCGAAACGTTTGGTGCTGATGGGTATGTCGATGCCAAGGGTTTTGGGGTCTGTTAGCTCCTCACTGTTAAGCAGGGTCCCGGTACCATTGAGTTGGAGGCTACTGCCTTTTTCAAGCCATCCGACCATGTCCACACTCATCATCAGTTTCACACGGCCGAGGAGGTTGAGCTCTTCCATCTTTTTGGCCAGCGCAGTGGAACCGTGTAGGCCCATCTCCTCAGCGTCGAAGGCGCAGATAATCACACTGCGTTTCAATTCGCCTTGGCGTGCCAGCAGTTGGCGTGCCACCTCGGTGACACAGGCGGTGCCCGAGGCATTGTCGTCGGCACCGTTGTATATCTTGTCGTTCCTTACGCCCAGATGGTCATAATGCCCACCGATGACGATGAATTCGCTCTTTAGAATGGGGTCGTTGCCCTCGATGATGGCGATGAGGTTGTTGTATTCATTTTTGCCGTATAATTCAAAAGGCATTCGGTAGTCATTGTTCCAAAGGGGTTTGAGCCCCATCGCGCGCCACTGGCGTGTGATGTAGTTGGCGGCACGGTGGGCGTCGGGACTGCCGGCCCTGCGTCCTTGCAGGCTGTCGGCGGCAAGGGTGTAGACATGTTGTTCCAGGCGTTGGCGTTGGGTGCTGTTTTGTCCCATGGCGTTGCTCATCAGCAGCAACGCAGTGGCAATGATTAATGTACGTTTCATTTTGAGTATTATTTTGTTAATGTATTATAAACGGATTTTCTCTTGCATTATTGTGCATCGGGAAGAAAAATGGGTGTGCTACACAATATTAACCACTCGTTTACGTTTAACAAATAAAAACAATAAATAAATAGAGATATATGACTTCGTTTGCTTCTCTTTCAGCCTGGGGATGGCTGATACAGTTCTTCATCATTGTTGTCGCCCTGCTGGTGGCTAACCTTGTACGCTGCAACGTCCCTCTGTTTAAGCGCAGCCTGTTGCCCTCTGCTCTGCTGGCGGGATTGCTTATCTTGTGCTTGAAACCTTTCGGATTCTTTGCCGCTTTGGTCGACAAGCCCTCGATGGAGATAATCACCTACCATGCCCTTGGGCTGGGGTTCGTGGCCATGGCCTTGAAAAACAAGAAAATCAGGAGCGCCACCACCACCATGAAAGTTGTCGAGACGGGAGCGGTCACCGCCAGCACCTATATCCTGCAGGGACTGACAGGGTTGCTCATCACTATCCCGCTGTTCCTGTTGTGGAACAACAGCGATTTCTTCTATGCTTCTGGACTGCTGTTGCCTATGGGCTACGGGCAGGGACCCGGACAGGCTTTGAACTTTGGGGTGACCTATTCGGGCTGGGCCGAAGGACAGGGCATCGCCTTCCATGGTGCCGATTTTGGTCTGAGCATCGCCGCAACAGGCTTCATCGTGGGCAGTCTGGTGGGTGTGATATATATGAACATACTGCGCCGCAAGGGCAGGCTAAAAAGGCAAGTGGGCGATTATAAGGAGGAGTATACGCTGGCCGATTACCAATCGGATAACGAGATTCCCCACGCCGAGTCTATCGACAAGTTGACAGTGCAGATCAGCCTGGTGCTGCTGGTCTACGCCATGGTATTCCTCCTCATGTATGGGGTGGAGCAACTCGACCTTGGCAATTTCGGCACCAAGACACTCAAACCCATGGTATGGGGCTTCAACTTCCTGTGGGGTACCCTGCTGGGCGTGCTGGTGAAGGTGATTATCAACCGTCTGCGCAAGACCCACCTGATGAATCGGGAGTATATCAATAACTTTACGCTCGACCGCATTGCCGGCACCTGCTTTGACTTCATGATTGTGGCAGGCACCGCCGCCATCGACTTCAACAACCTGCGCGGTCTCTGGCTACCGCTCGTGTTGGTGTGCCTTTTTGGTGCCGTGGCAACGTTCTTCTATGTGCGTGCTTGTGCCAAGCATCTTTATCCCGATTACCGGTACGAGGGCTTCTTCTCCATGTTCGGCATGCTCACCGGCACGGCAAGCAACGGCATGATACTGCTGCGCGAGATAGACCCCAAGTTCGAGACCCCCGCCGCCAACAACCTGGTGTTGCAGACCATCCCGGCCATCGTCTTCGGATTCCCCGTGCTGCTGCTTATGGGTTTCGGCCCGCAGAGCATGAAGAGCTGCCTCATCACCCTCGGCATACTTGTCGTGGCGTTCCTCGTCTTTGCCCTGTTTATCTTTAGGAAGAAATTGTTTAATAGTAAGTCTCATAAGTCCAATTAGTCCAATAAGTCCTATTAGCTCTATGAAAAAACATCTTGTACCCTTTTTAGCTTTTAGCTTTTGTCTTTCCATTTCCGTTTCCCTGTCGGCGCAGGATTCAACCAATATCCGCAAGGGCTGGACATTCGGCGTCTTGCCCAGTTTTGCCTACGATGCCGACCTGGGGCTGCAGCTCGGACTGCTGTCCAACGTCTATTATTTTGGCGACGGCGCCGTCTATCCCGACTATTACCACTCTTTCTACGTCGAGGCTGCCACCACCTCCAAGCATTACGGCCTTTACCGGTTTGCCTACGACTCCAAGTACCTCATCCCTGGTCATCGCCTGAGTATCGACCTCACCTATCTGCCTGACCAGATGTGCGACTTCTATGGCTTTAACGGCTATGAGGCGTTGTATCGTCCCGAATACTCCGACCAGTCAAGCGCACTTTACCGTACCCGTGCCTACTACAATTTCAAGCGCGACATGTTCCGCCTCAGTGCCGACCTGCAGGGAATCATTGACAAGCCTTGGTACTGGAATGTGGGCATTGGATTGCTCTACTACAACGTGGGCACCGTCGATGTGGCACGGCTGAACAAGTACACCAAAGACGAAGCCAAAAAGCTGCCCGAAGGCGTTGGCACCCTCTACGACCAGTATGTGACGCTGGGCTATATCAGCCCTGCCGAGGCCAAGGGAGGTTACCACCCCTACCTGCATGGAGGGCTCACCTTCGACACCCGCGACCGCCAGCAGAATCCCCGCCGAGGCATCCATGCCGACGCATTCCTTACCTACTATTCCGGAATGGGGGAGATGAAAGCCTACAACGATCTCAAGTTCAATGCATGCTGGAGGCACTATCTGCCCATCGTCACCAACCGTCTCACCTTTGCCTACCGTCTGGGTACCCAGCTGAATGTGGCTGGCAATAGTCCCTTCTATCTGAATACCTACCTTAACCAGCTCTACATGCAGCGCGTCATCTATGAGGGATTGGGCGGCGCCAACTCCATCCGCGGCATCATGCGCAACCGTATCCTCGCCCGTGGCGTGGCTTTCGCCAATGTAGAGTTCCGCGTACAGGTGGCGCACTTCAAGATTGGCAAGGAGAACTTCTATATAGGCCTTAACCCCTTTATGGATGCCGGCATGGTGGTGCAACCTTACAACCGTGTCATGTCCGACCCGGTTCAGGCCGCCCTGAGTTCAGTCAATCCCGCCGACCTCTACGACGAGAGCCGCCTCTACACGCCCCACCTCTCAGCCGGTTGCGGCCTCAAAGTGGCCATGAACGACAATTTTGTCCTCAGCGTTGACTGGGCCACCGCCCTCGACAAGCAGGACAACAACAAGTTCAGCAACCTCTACATCAAAATCGGGTATATGTTCTAACGAATTGAGAAATAACTCCACGTATCACTCGTATTACACGAATTAATAATACTTGTGATATTAATAATACTTGTGATACGCGTGATTCGTGGAGAAATAACAATTCTCAATTCTCAACTCTCAATTCTTTTTGATGAATCTCTGTGAGCCGCTTGTGGTGCGGATGATGTAGGCTCCCTGAGGCAGGTTGCTGATGTCTATCTGCGTGGTGCCGTGGCACTGATAGGTTGTCAAGACGCTGCCGCGCATGTCGGTGATGGTCACTTCGCCTTCGGCTACGATGTTGAGGATGGTTTGGGCGGGATTGGGATAGACCTTGAATGTAGGAACATCCTCGGTTTCGGCAATGCCTACGGGTGCGGGCTCGGTGGGTGCGGTGAGCATAACATTGTACACACGTACGGTCACGCTGTCTTCAGCAGTGACGGTGATGGTCACTTTGGCGGTGGTGTCGCTCAGCCGCTCGCGAGTCATGTTGACGGTGGCGTCGCTGACCTCGGTGATGGCTTCGACAGGGGCGGTGCCAAGTCGAGAGGTGTCAGCCAGCCGAAAGGTGTAGTCGAAGTGGCCTTTATCGAAGTCGGCCACGGGAGTGCCGTCCACGTTGATGCCGTTGAGCCAGGCACTATAGATGAAGACGATGTCGTCGATAGACAGGGAGTCGTCACCCTCGCCAGCTCCGGGCGTGTTGTTTGTGGTCATGTTCACCAGCATGTAGTTGCCTGTAGATGAGCCGTTGTAATTGAATGCTGCCTTCAGCAGGGTCCATCCCATCTGGTCGGGGTACTCGGTTGTGCGGGTGGTGTGTATCACGGCGCGCCCTTTGTATTTGGAAGGGTCGCTGACATCGTTAGGAGCACGGAAGTCATTGTCGCCATGCAGGATGGCCTCCACCTGTGCCTCGGAGACAGTGTGATAGGCGAAGAAGCTGACCCATACGTACATCGAGTCGGGAGTGGCGGTGAAGGGCAGGCTATGGTCGGCATTGCTGCGTTCGGTGTAGTTGTAGTTGTCGCTGCTGGATGCCGACATGCTTCCGGCATGGATGCGACCGGTGGTCATGTTGCCGTTGGCCTTGATGCCAATAATCGACTGGGTGTAGATGGTGAGGTACGACGAACCGGTGCCGCCCGGACGGCTGCCATAGCGGTGGTAGTGGTGGGGCGATGAGGCCAAGGCGGCCCAGGAACCATCACTGGAGGCAAAGGAGTTCCAATGGGTGGGTTCGTCGCTGAGACCGGTGCCGTCCCATTCTTCAAAGCCCGCATTGGGCAACTGGAATGTGTTTTGAGCCTGCAGCATAGGAGTGAACATTGTTGCCAAACCCAGCAGGGTAAAGGTAATAAAGTTTTGTTTCATAGATGATTGAATGTATTAATTAGTTATTATTTAAGAATGCAAAGATACAAAAAAAGAGAATATGTAAATGTGTAAATGATTGTTGATACGGTGCGAGACGTATAAACATATCAACTTATCAACGATTTTAACGAATTCAATTCAGGTCGGTGTGGCCGAAGTTGATATTGTTGCCTCCGAACTTCCTGTTCAGTTCATCGGTCACCTGCATGAGCTTGCGGTGGCGTTCGTCGTCGCGCTCGTTGAAGAGGTCTAGTTGCACACCTTTCTCGTCGGTGATGTCGGTGAGTACCACGCCGGCCTGTTTGTAGAGGAATCCTTCGCGGTAGATGGTGTTCAGCGCGGCGAGGGCGGCTTTGATGATGGAGGGGGTGAAGGCAGTGGGGGAGGGGAGTTTGACGGAGGTGCTGTTGCGGTATTGGCCGAGGTCGTCGCGGTGGCGGTTGGTGGAGAGGAACACCGTCACCGAGCGGCAGACGCTCTGCTGGCTGCGCAGGTTGGATGCACAGGCGTCGGCGAAGGTGCGGATGGCTTGCTCCAGGTCTTCACGCTTGTCGGTCATACGGGCAAAGGTGCGGCTCTGCATAATGGAGCGTTGGGTGGCTGGACGGTTGAGGTTGATGCAGGGGGTGCCGTTCAGCTCGCGCCAGGTGCGGAGCCCCGTCAGCGAGAAGAGGGAGTCGACGGTGTGCTCGTCGCAGTCTGCAAACTGTTTGGCATTGGCTATGCCCATGCCGGCAAGTTTCTGGAGGTGTTTGCGCCCGATACCCCACACGTCGGCGACGGGGAGCATGGCGAGGGCATTGTTGCGTTTGTCGGGGGTCAGCACGCAGACACCGTGGTAGCCGCTGTAGTGTTTTGCATAGTGGGTGGCCACCTTTGCCAGGGTGTAGGTCTGCGAGCAGCCGCAGCTGACGGGGATGCCTGTGGTGGAGGTGATGAGGTCCATGACGAGACGGACGTAGTGTGTCACCGTGGCGGGCTCTTCGACGGGCAGGCGTCCGAAGAACTCGTCGACGGAGTACTGCACGAAGTCGAGCACGATGCCCTGCTGTTGCACAGTGTCCATGATTTGCCTGGAGATGCGGCGGTATTTCTTGTGGTCGGCGGGGCATACCACCACATCGTTGAGGCGGAGGAGGCTGCGGACTTTGAAGAGGGGGATGCCGCGTTTGAGTCCGAGAGCTTTGGCCTCGGGAGTAAGGGCGAGGATGACACCGCCACCGTTTTCGTTGCCATTGGCCACGACAAGGGGCCGTCCCGCAAGTCCGGGGCGGGTGGCGACTTCGCACGAGGCAAAGTAGGCGTTGCAGTCGATATGCAGATACATGACGGGTTTCGGTGTCGGGATTTTTGAACGATGAAAATGTAACGGAGGGGTGTGGCTTTTATTGCGTACAGGGGTATTTTGGATAGTTTTGTCGTGAGCGGGCAATAATTTCCCTGCAGAGGCGTTATTGATATAAATCTTTTGCGCTATGAATCGTCTGTTGAAATATATGATTGTGGCTTTGCTGACGGCAATGACTGCCACAGCCGTCGCCCAGACCAATATCACCATCCACGGCGAGGTGGTGAACGGGGCAGGGAAGGATGTGTATCTGTACCGCTACACGGACATGCTGACGATGACGGAGGTGGAGGTGGACCACGCTGTGATAGGGGAGAACCGCACTTTCGAGTTGAAGGGCTATGCCAATTACCCGGTGATGATGACGCTGCAGATTGAGAACTACAGCCAGTCGTTCTTTGTCGAGCCCGGGCGCGACTATGAGGTGTATGTGCCGCGGTTTGACTGGAATATGGATGAACAGAGGAATGTGTATCTGGCTCCCGAGGCGTTGCCCCTGGAGTTTGTGAATATGCCCAAGGGGGAACTGAACGGGTTGATTACCGATTTCGAGGCGGTGGTGGCGCATTATATCGACAGTCTGCGGATGTTCTTCGACTGCCGTTTCCGTCCGCAGAAGCGTTACTTCGACAGCCTGGAAGCGGAGGTGGCGCGGCGTTGTCCTGACACACGTAACGAGTTTTTCAACCGCTACAAGCGTTACCAGCTGGCAAGCATGCGCTACGGCTTGCATTTCGCCACACGCAGGCAGATGGTGGACCGCTACATCAAGGGACAGCCGATACTGTATTACGACGACAACTACATGTCGTTCTTTACCACCCTGTTTGCCAATTCGGTGTCGAAGGGGACGAACAAGATTCCTGCGTGGCAGCTGGGCGACTGGGTGAACGGGCTAAAGGTGAAAGTGTTTCTCGACTCGCTAGGCACGGACACGCTGCTACGCAACGAGCGGGTGCGCGAACTGGTGGCGTTGCAGGCACTCCAGGAGGCCTATTATCTGCCCCGGTACTATGAGGGGGGCAAGGTGGTGCAGATGCTGGAGATGATAGGCAAGCGGAGCAAGTTCCCGGAGCACAAAGTGCTGTCCGACCGTATTGTGGCCAGCCTGACGCGACAGGAGCCGGGGGCGACAATGGAGGATTTCACACTGCCCGATGTGGACAAGAAGATGGTGTCGCTGGAAGGGATGAAAGGGAAGTGGGTGTACCTGTCGTTTGTGAGGGTTGGCAGTCCTAACAGCATGGGCGAGATTGAGACGCTGGCGCATTTCAAGGACAGCATCTATGCGAAAAACAAGAATGTGGAGTTTGTGACGATATGCTGCGACCGCGAGTTCCAGAAGATGTACCACCTGCTGAAGAACACCAAAAAGGGACAACATTACAACTGGACGTGGCTGCACTTCAACGGCAACTACAAGTTGCTAGAGCATTACGGCGTGGTGTCATACCCCTGGTTCATACTGATAAATCCCGAGGGACAGTTGCAGTATACGGTGACGCCGTCGCCCGCCAGCGGGTTCCTGCTCCATGCCCCTTGGCAGCCCAAGCAGCAAGCCGAGGAAAAGCCGTTCTTCCTGAGGTAGTTTGTTGGATGTTGATATGTTTTGTTGATATGTTGATATGTTTGATGTTGATATGATGCAAGCCATATTAACTTATCAACTTATCAACGATTTAACTTATCAACGAAATAACACATGGTAACTATATATATTTTTACATAAAATTATTTTGTCATGTGTAAAATTATTCGTATCTTTGCATTTGTAAAAAGATACGAATATGGACGTAACTAACTTCAAATCAGTTGTTGAACTTTTAGACACATTCAAGGATGAGCAAAGTTGTATTGAACATCTTGAATGGCTGCGTTGGGATGGAAATGTTGTAAGCCCTTTCGACCCAACATCCGTTGTCTATAAGTGCAAGAACAACCGCTACCGCTGCAAGAACACAGGAAAGTATTTTAATGTCAAAACCAACACTCTTTTTGACAATACCAAGATACCTCTCCGCAAGTGGTTTGTGGCCATCTACCTTGTGACTTCCCACAAGAAAGGAATTTCCTCTCTTCAACTGAGCCGTGACATTGACGTTACGCAAAAGACGGCTTGGTTTATGCTCCATCGTATCAGAAAATGTTTCGGCATCGAGAATAACAACGACCTCAACAATACGGTTGAGTTGGATGAGACATACGTCGGCGGCAAGAATAAGAACCGTCACTCCGGCAAAAAGGTTGACCACTCGCAAGGCAGAAGCGGTCAAGACAAGACCCCCGTGTTCGGTATGGTTGAACGTAAGGGCAAATTGAACGCTATGGTGGTGAAAGATACATCTTCCGAGACACTGACCGCTGAAGTAGTTAAGTTTGTCAAGCAAGCCATTATTTATACCGATGAGTGGCGTGGCTATAATTCAATAAAACAACTCTTCCAACACGAGATTGTCAAGCACAAAGAGTACGAATATGTACGAGATAACGTCTATACAAATACTATAGAGGGTTTTTGGTCGTTATTAAAGCGAGGCGTGATAGGAATATACCACTATATTTCAAAGCCGCACTTGCAAAAGTATGTGGATGAGTTTGTGTATAGGTACAACACTCGCGACTTCACAGAGTGTGGCAGGTTTAATTTTCTATTACGAAACACCGAGCATAGATTAACATATAAACAACTGATATATGGCTGCTAAAACACAAATATTAAGCGTACAGGGTTATGATATAGCACTTACGCAGCAACACGAAGAGGATTACATTTGCCTTACTGACATGGTAAAGGCTAAAGATGGTGATAACAGGGCTGCGGACATCATAAAGAACTGGATAAGAAACAGAAGCACAATAGAGTTTCTTGGCACATGGGAAATGTTCCATAATCCCAATTTTAAAGTGGTCGAATTTGACCACTTTAAGAAAGAGGCTGGTCTACCAACATTTACAATGAGTGTGTCAAACTGGGTTGAAAAAACCAATTCAATAGGTATTTTCTCGAAACAAGGCAAGTTTGGTGGAACCTATGCCCATAAAGATATTGCATTTGAATTTGGAAGTGCTATTAGCCCTGTATTCAAGTTATACTTGATAAAAGAATTTCAGAGGCTTAAAGAGGATGAGCTAAAAAATGTAAAAAGTGCAGAGTGGCTTTTCCATCGTTTTTCAGCGAAGGCGAACTATACTATACAGACAGATGCCATCCAACAACATATTATCCCAACAATAAAATTGCCAAAGGAAAAACTTGGAATAGTCTATGCAAGCGAAGCCGAGTTGATTAACTATGGAACACTTGGTTACACTGCCAAACAATGGGAGAAAGAGAATCCTCAACTTGTTTTGTCCGGGAAAAACCTGAGAGACTATCTCCCTGTAGAGGAGTTGATAGTATTAGATAACATGCAAAGTTTCAACTCCTATCTAATTAGCCAACACATACCACAAGATGAAAGATTGAAAAAAGTGCAAGAAGAAGCACAGCGTCAATTAAAAGCAATAAAGCAAAGTCGAACTATTCAGAATATTACTGACGAAAAAAAGAATCGACTTGCAACTTCTCTTGATGAAAGTTTGAAAAAAGCATTAGACTATAATTCCAACGAAGAGAAAGAGCCGTCGGAATGACGGCTCTTTTGTTTCTGTCATATCTTTGTGTAAACCACAGCCCAATACGAACTATTGTAGTATCTGAGTATTACCATTGTGTTTGATTCGCTTGTGGTATTTCCGTTAATAAAAACAAACGAAGACCCCTCCTTGTACATGAACTTATATCTTTCGGATAGATGGTCAACAACTTGGGTTGTATAAGATGTTTTTACAAAGAGTACCGTCATTGACAAACCACCGTTCTCAAAGGAATATCCAAGGTAAGGTGCGATGGAACTCCCTGTTTCGTAAGCAAGGTCGCCGTTTGATGTCTCCTGATAGTCATATCCTGCTTGTGCTATTACTTGAGATTTTGTCAGCCCCCATTGTGTGATAGGGTCTTGAAATAGGTTAATATTTGCCAATACGTTTACTTGGCAACTTCCCTTAGGACAACTAACTGTACATCTACCGACATGTTGGCCTGTAATGGTGCCGCCGCTTGATACAGTAGCAACAAACGTTTTACTTGATGACCAAGATTGGGTAGAACCAAGATTATAGGTTTGCCCCACTCTAACGGAAACATTAGAGGGCACATTCACACTTGAACCGCCAATACCCCCATTTTCTTTTTCGCAACCCACAAATAGGGCCGCCGTTGATGCAAAAAGTAGCATCATTAACCATTTTGCTTTCATATCACATACCCTAATTCGTGTCGGGAGCAACTTCTATACCGAGTGCAGACCAAACACGCGGGATTTAATCAAAGAAGCGTGGTCTGTTTACGCCACTTCTCTGATAGAGGTCGTGAGAATTACCTTGAATGCAGAAATGGATACCAGTCCACGCTATATACATGCGCGAACCGTCATACCAACCTTGCATTCTCATAGAAATATCTCACGTTCCTATCAGCAAGTCGAGCATAACGCTTCGTATTTTCAATAACTTACGGTTTACCAACTCTTCGTAATCCATTGGCAAAGATACGCATTTTTCGGAAAATACGAACAAAAAAGTACAACCAACAATAAAAACAGAAATACTACGTTATCAAAATAATAAAAGAAAGATAGTGTAAAGAAATATAGTTACCTAACACATTAACGACTTGAGAACGTGTTCTCACGGCCTTTTCACAAACTGGTGTTGAAAAGTGTACGGGACAGGTGGCTGGTATGATATATTTTATTAGTATCTTTACTTCTTAAAATAAGTAAACACTTTAGTATGCAACGTATTAAATCTCTTTTAGTTATTGCGATTGTAATGATGGCCGTGCAGCCTGTTTTCGGGCAGAAATCGTCGTCGGACGAGGGTGTGCGGCAGCTTTACCGCCAGGCTGTAGACCTGTATCAGAAGGAAAAATATGCATCGGCACAGCATCTGTTCGACAAGTTGACGGCGGATGCCGCAGGGGTGGACGACGAGATGGCCAGGGAGGCCTGCTTCTATGGCGCGGTGTGCGCCGAGCGGCTGGGCAACAGCGACGCCGATTTCCGTCTCACTGAGTTTCTGCGTCGCTATCCTCAGAACAAGCACACGAATATGGCCAACTTCTATCTTGGCAACTACCACTATGCCGCAGGCGACTATGCCAAGGCGTTGAAGTATTACAAGAAAGTGCCTGCCCGCGAGGTGGAGTACGGCCACCGGAGCGAGTATAACTTCAAGGTGGGGTACTGCTATTTCGTCGACGAGGACTATGCCGAGGCAAAGAAGTTCTTTGCCCAGGACATCAACGGCCGCACGAAGTACACCAATGCCTCGCTCTATTATTATGCCCATCTACAATACATGGAGGGCAAGTATGACCTGGCACTTCGCAATTTCGAGAAACTGCAGTCGGACAACAAGTTCGCCAAGATAGTGCCTTCGTATGTGGCACGTATCTACTACTATCTCGGCAAGAACGACGAGCTGCTGCAGATGGCTCCTACACTGCTGCTGGAGGAGGATGTTTTCAAGAAGAACGAGATACGGCAGATGGTGGCGGAAGTGTATTTCAACCGTGGCGAGTACAAGAACGCCTTGGACTATTATACTGCCGCCATGCGCAACCGCGACCGTGAGGAGACCGCCGCCGTGCAGGATGTGGCACCCGCCACGTCCAAGGGTAAAAAGGCTCAGTTGCCGGTGGCCTGTACCCCCCAGGACAGCTACTACCAGATAGGCTACTGCCATTATATGCTTCACCAATACGACTCTGCCCAGTTCTATCTGGGGAAGAAGACCGCTTGCGACGACAGTGTGGCTCAGAGTGCCCTGTATGTGCTGGGCGATGTGGACATCAAGCTAGGCCGCAAGAACGATGCCCGCAGCATGTTCCTCCAAGCCTCGAAGATGGACTATGACCCCAAGATAAAGGAGGATGCACTGTTCAACTACGCCAAGCTGTCGTATGAGTTGAACGCCAATCCTTATAACGAGTCGATCCGTTCGTTCGAGGATTACCTGGCCAAGTATCCCAAGAGTGTCCACAAGGCCGAAGTACAGGAGATTCTCAGTTCGCTCTACTTCACCACACGCAACTACAAAGATGCCCTCACCCTTATTGAGAAGATTCCCGACCGTACCCCGCTCATGAACCAGGCCTACCAGCGTATCGTCATCAACAGGGGTATTGAGGTGTTCAACACGGGCAATATGAAAAATGCCGCCAGCTATTTCCAGAAGGCAGCCAAAATCAACGCCCTGCCCAAGTACACCACCGATGCCTACTATTTATATGCCGAGTCGCGTTACCGTATGGGCGACTACGATGCTGCCGGCAAGACGCTCGACCGCTTCATGGTGAGCAGCAACGCCACCACTTCGCCCTACTACCGTCAGGCGCTCTATACGCACGGCTACCTGTGCATGAAACGCAACAACATTGCCGATGCCGCCGACGACTTTAAGATTTTCCTCCGACTGGCCGACAAATCCATCGACAAGCATCAGGTCAACGATGTGAACAACCGGCTGGGAGACTGCAGCTATCTCGACAGCAAATACGCCGAAGCCATCAAGTACTACGACCGTGTGATAGAGGCTGAGGATGCTGATGCCGACTATGCCACCTATCAGAAAGCCCTTTGCTACGGAGCCATGGGCAAATATCATGAGAAGCTCACCTATCTGAACCAGATTTTCGAGCGCTACAACCAGTCGCCCTTGGCACCCAAAGCACTCTTCGAGATAGGCAACACCTATCTGGTTTGCGACAACAACGAGATGGCTTTGCTCTACTTCAACAATTTCCGCACCCGTTATCCGCAGAACAGTCTGGTGAAGACGGCACTGCTCAACATGGGACTCATCTACTACAATACCGACCGCAACAACGAGGCACTCGATGTCTTCGACCAGCTGTTGACCCACTATGCCGGCACCGACGAGGCCCGCGATGCCCTCAGCACTGTGAAGAATATATATGTGAGCCAGAACCGGGTGGACGAATATTTCACCTATGTTAAGCGTACCACCAAGACCAACGTCTCGACGGTCGAACAGGACAGCACCCTCTACATGAGTGCCGAGAACCTTTACATGAACGGCGACTGCGAGAGCTCGGTAAAGAGTTTCGAGAGCTATCTCAGCAAGTTCCCCGAAGGCCTCTTCCATCTTCAGGCCCACTATTACGCTGCCGATTGCCTCTTCCGCAATGGGCAGAACGAGCAGGCATTGCCCCATTACGAGGCTGTGGCTGCCGCTTCGCGCAACAGCTACACCGAGCGGTCGCTCCACAATGCCGCCAATATCGCCTATAACCTGAACAACTTCACCAAGGCACTCGACCTCTACGGCCAGCTGGTCGAGGTGGCCGAAAACGCCAACAACCGTCTCGCGGGCAGGGTGGGCTACCTGCGTAGCTGGGTACATCTGGCACAGCGCGACAGCATTGTCTCTGCTGCCCGCATGCTCCTCTCCGAGCCCAAGATTACCGACGAGTTGCGCGACGAGGCTCGCATCAGCATGGCGCGCAGCTACTACGAGACCCCTGCCACCTATCCCCAGGCCGACAGTATCTACGCGCTGCTTACCGGCTCCACCAACGGCGATTACAGCGGCGAGGCTTCATACCGCAGGGCCGAGATGCGTTTCCTGCAAGCCGACTACGATGCCTCCGAGCGTGTCATCGAGACCATCACCGCCGCACCCGTCAGCGACTACTGGCTGGCCAAGAGCTTCATTCTCTGGGCCGACATCTTCCACGCTCGCGGCAATAACCTCCAGGCCAAACAGACCCTCCAGAGCATCATCGACAACTACGATGGCGACGACCTCGTGCAGGTGGCCCTCCAAAAACGCAATGCCATCCTCGAGGAGGAGAAGCCCGTGCAGCAGCCCGAAGAGGAAGAGATAGTAATTGAACTTGAAAAAGAACCCGAAAATAATTAGTCATGAAGAACCTCAGCATACACACCGTCATGTGCGCCCTTGGCCTTTTGGCCGCTGGCCCTGTCTGTCAGGCTCAGGCCGACAGCAATGTCTATAACGAACGCGTGGTTGTCACCAGCCGCTACAAACCTGTGGTGGAGGAGAGCCAGAAGGTGAACGTGGCCCCTACCATCACCGATACCGTGGCCACCATGCCCAAAGACCTTACCTACGACATCACCACCCGTCGTCTCACCTCGCTCTATCAGCCTTCGCGCATCAAGGCTGCCCGCATCATCGGCGAACCCGCCACCCGCCTCTATAGCAACTATCTCAAGCTCGGATTCGGCAACTATTGGTCGCCCCTCGCCGAGTTCTACTATAACTCGCTGCGCAGTCATGACCGTACCTTTGGTGTCCGCGCCACCCATCGCTCATCATGGGGCACCATCGGCCGTCATGTCGACACCGTCTATTCCCCCGACCATTACGGCCAGGCTCCTTTCTCCTATACCGACATCACTGCCTTTGGCAAATACATCACTCGCAACCATCTGCAGCTGAGTGCCGACGTGGGATATCAGAACGACTTCACCCGCTACTATGGCTTTTCCGACAGCACGCTCCATGCCGTTCTTGCCCTCCCTCGCGACAGCATCACCCGCTCCTCCTACCGCATGGCTTACAATACCGCATCGGTCAACCTTGGTGTCAAGACCCTCAACACCGATGTCAACGCCCTTGGATATGAAGCCAATGTAGGCGTTACCGACCTCTTTGCCACCTATGGCCAGAATGAGTTTAACATCAATGTAGACGGGAACATCCATTACGGCTTCACTATTGCCCAGCAATACAAGGCCATCGCCTATCTCCACCTAACCTACGACGGCTACGCCAACAGCTTCAATCCCTATGAGTTGCCCTTGGGTCACGACTCGCTCTTGGCCGCCTCTCTTGCCGACACGGCCAATGGTCGCTGCGCCCTCAGCGAGAGCAAGTACCGCCGTCTCTACAATGTCAACCCCTATTTCGACTTCCTCTTCTCGGGATTCCAGATTCACGCCGGTGCCGTTGTGGCGCTCGACGGCTATAACATCCCCGAGATAGAGCCGCGCATCTATCCCGATGTCGCTGTCAGCAAATCGTTCTTACACGACCTTGTCAACGTCACCCTCTCCGCCCGCGGCAATATCGAGGCGCAGAGTTGGAACCGTCTCCGTCTCGTCAACCCCTACATCATGCCCAACAGCACCGTGCGTGCCACCAGCCACTACGATTTTGGCGCCAACATCCGCCTGAACCTCAGTAAGAAAATCGACTTCAACCTGTATGGCTTCTACAGCTATCTCAACGACGACCTCTCGTTCAGGCTCAACGAGCAGTATACACTGCACAATGTCTTTATCCCCGTCTACGACAGCATCACCCGCGTCAAGGTTGGCGGCAGCTTTGTCTTCATCAACGACGAGATGCTCCGCCTCGAACTCAAGGGCAACTACTATCTCTACAAGAACCAGAAGACCTACATCCGCAACGGCGAAACTGTAGAATACCCATTGTACTACCGTCCCGACTTCGACGCTGCCCTTGCCGCCACCGTCAATTACAACGACAAAGTCATCGGCCGCGCCGAGTTCCAGACGCTCGGTCGTATGCCCTATACCACTGTGAAGGATGCCGCTGGTGCCGACAGCACACTGTTCCTGCCCATGCGCCTCGGACTCAACCTCGAAGTGGAATACCGCCACAACAAGGCCCTCAGTTTCTTCCTCAAGTTCGACAACCTCCTGTTCCAACGCTACTTCTATTGGCAGAACTATCCCAGTTACCGCGGTCTCTGCCTCGTTGGGCTCACCTACACTTTACACTAATAGCGCATGAATTACGACCAAACTTTAGAGTACCTCTTCAACAGTCTGCCCATGTACCACCGCATCGGGAAGGCTGCCTATAAGGCCGACATCACCAACACCGTCAGCCTTATGCAGCATCTCGGCCATCCCGAGCAACGGTTCCGTTCCATCCATGTGGCCGGCACCAACGGCAAAGGCTCCGTCTCCCATTTCCTCGCCTCTGTCCTCATGCAGGCGGGCTATAAAGTGGGTCTCTACACCTCGCCCCATCTCGTCGACTTCCGCGAGCGTATCCGTATCAACGGTGCCATGATTCCCCGCGACGAAGTGACCCGTTTTGTTGAGCTCCACAAACCTTTCATGGAAACCCTCCAGCTCAGCTTCTTCGAGATGACCGTAGGCCTGGCCTTCGACTACTTTGCTTCACAGCAGGTCGACATCGCCGTCGTGGAGGTAGGCATGGGCGGACGACTCGACAGCACCAATGTCATCACCCCCCTCCTCAGCATCATCACCAATATCGGCTTCGACCACACACAGTTTCTTGGCGACACACTACCCAAGATTGCTGCCGAAAAGGCCGGCATCATCAAACCCGGCATTCCCGTGGTGATAGGGGAGACCCATCCCGAAACCCGTCCCGTCTTCGAGCAAAAAGCAGCCGAGATGCGCTCCCCCATATACTTTGCCGACGACCACTACCGCATTATAGAGCAACCGGCACCGCCCTCGCTCCACTCCTCCGACCTTCAATTCACAGTGGAAAAAATGAACGATGAAAGCGGAAAGTGGGAAGTCGAAAACTATCCTAGTGCAGCAGCTGGGGTATGTTCTCAATTCTCAACCCCTCTTAGCGGCAGCTACCAGCTCCACAACCTTGCCACCCTCTTCCAGGCATTGCAACTGTTGCCCACCGTCGGACTCGCCGTTTCACTGCAGCATATTCAGCGCGGCATCTCCCGTGTGGTGGCCGACACCGGTCTCCATGGCCGTTGGGAACAGCTCGACAGCCGTCCCCTCACCATCTGCGAGACCGCCCACAATGCCGACGGTATTGAAGCCATGCTCCACAAGCTCGCCTCATTGCCCTACCGTAGGCTGCATCTGGTCTATGGCTGTGTCAACGACAAGGACTATGTCAAGATACTCCACATGCTGCCCTCCGAACGGACTACCTACTATTATACCCAACCCTCCGTGCCTCGGGGCTTGCCAGTGGACACCTTGGCCGAAGCAGCCAAGAACATTGGCATGCCTGGACTGGCCTTCCCCACCGTGGGCGAAGCCATCCGTGCCGCACGTGCCGCCGCCGACCCCGACAACGACCTTGTGTTGGTAACGGGCAGCATCTTCCTCGTGGCCGACGCAGTCGGATACTATTCCCTTTTAGAACGATAACCCTGCCTGGGGACACACGATGCTTGCCCGAACCCAGTTGGCTGTTGTTTTCTATGCGCAAACTTGGGTCGTTGTAACGTCGTCATTCCCGCATTCGTCATTGCTTCTTTAAACCAAATCGGTCATTCGACCGACTTTTCAATCGGGATAACCGCACTCTCGATTCACTTTTTACACTTATCCGATGGGCACTCCAACCCTGCCGCAATGCCCTCCACACTCTTTCCCTGCCCAGCCTTTGCTCCCTCACTGTGTCTCCCCGGTCCCACAGCAGTGCCGGGAAGTCCCAGCCGTCGGTGCGCCACGACCCACTTGAGTCGTTCAATCTAGGCTCGATGTTGCCTGCTTCCCGGCTTGTTATCCGTTATCATGTCGAGTAACGATGCTATAGCGATACTATAACGACGCAGGATTGAACGGCCCCTCTCCGTAGCGAGGGGAAATCGTTGCCGCTTCACGGCGCAGGGCTTATCCCCGTGCATTGCACGGCTCGGCAATTACTCTGGATTTTTCGGTTTCCTAACGACCGATTTGGGTTCAACTGACTGAAGGCATTTGGTGGAAAGGGTGCATGTCCGTCACCCATACGGTAGAGCAAAAAACTGGCGGGACAGACCTGCTGCCTGTCCCGCCAGTAATAGGATGGAGGGTGAATGATGTTAATTGGCAGGTGTGCTACCCAAGGCTTGGAGCAGCTGGATGATGGCTGTGGCCGTACCTACATTGTTGGACACCGTGCTGGCATTCACATTCAGTCCTGTGAGGCTGTTCATGGTGTTGATGACGTAGTCGACATTGGCGGCGGTGATGAGGCCGGAGCCGGCAGAGACCATGCCAGCGGCAAAAGCTTTTTTGTAGTCGGCGTTCTCCTTGTTGGAACGCATGTTGGTGTAGCCGGTGGCAACCATGAGGGCGGCGGTGAGGTCCGTCGGATTGCTTAGACTGACGGTGCCAGTGTTTCTGTACGAGTTATAGAGTGTGATAATGGCGTTGGCCGTGTTGCGGCCTTGGGTCTTGGCAGCGCTGTCCACGGAAGTGCCACCCATGCTGCTGCATGAGGCAAAGGCCATGGCAGCGATGCACATCATAATGATACTGAATCTTTTCATGATAGTATAGAATTGTTTTTGTTTTGTTATTTTCAGGATGCAAAGATACATTTTTTTTTGCATATTGAAAAAAAATCGTATATTTGCAAATTGTTTCAATATGGTATTCAAAGGTTAAATTCTATTATAAATTCTTATGAACAACACCATTTTCACATTCCCGAAACCCGAGAACGAACCCGTCCTCGGCTACAAGCCCGGCAGTCCCGAGCGTAAAGAGATTCGTAAGGCTCTTGACGAGCTTTACAAGAAGACCACCACCATCTGCCCCATTATTGGAGGCAAGGAGGTGAAAACCGCCGAGATGGGCGAGATTGTGATGCCCACCGACAACAAGCATGTGCTTGCCAAGTACTATAAAGTGGGTGAAAAGGAGGTTCAGGCCGCTATCGCCGCCGCCATGAAGGCTCACGAGGAGTGGGCCAACACCCCGTGGATTGAGCGTGCCAGTGTGATGCTGAAGATTGCCACCCTTATCAGTGGCAAGTACCGTTGGCTTATCAACGCTGCCACCATGCTTGGTCAGGGCAAGACCACCATGCAGGCCGAAATCGACTCGGCATGCGAGTTGGTGGACTTTCTGCGCTACAATGCCTATTACGCTTCGCAAATATACAGCGACCAGCCCTGCAGTGACAAGGGTACGCTGAATTATGTGACCTACCGCCCGATGGAAGGTTTTGTGTTTGCCATCACTCCCTTCAACTTCACCTCCATCGCCAGCAACCTCTGCCTGTCGCCTGTGCTGATGGGCAATGTGTGCATCTGGAAACCCAGCACCACCGCCATGCTGTCCAACTACCTGTTGATGAAAATCTATAAAGAGGCCGGCCTGCCCGACGGCGTGGTGAACTTCCTGCCCGGCAGCGGTTCGCTGATCGGCAAGGTGGCTTTTGCCGACGCCAACCTGTGCGGTGTCCACTTCACCGGTTCCACCGGCACGTTCAACAGCTTCTGGAAATCAATCGGCGACAATATCGCCAACTACCGCACTTATCCCAAGATTGTGGGTGAGACCGGCGGCAAGGACTTTATCTTCGTCCACAAGTCGGCCAATCCCGAGCAGGTGGCCACAGCCATTGTGCGCGGAGCTTTCGAGTTCCAAGGTCAGAAGTGCTCGGCCGCCTCGCGCGCCTATATCCCCAAGAGCCTGTGGCCCAAGGTCGAAAAACTTGTAGGCAAGATGCTTGCTGAAATCAAGGTGGGCGACGTGCGCGACTTCAGCGCTTTCGTCAACGCCGTTATTGACGAGGCTTCGTTCGACAACTGCATGCGTTATATCGAGCATGCCAAGAAGAGCAAGGATGCCGAAATCGTGTTCGGCGGCACCGGCGACAAGAGTAAGGGATGGTTTATTCAGCCCACGGTCATCCGTGCCCTCGACCCGAAATACAAGTCGATGTGCGAGGAGATTTTCGGACCCATCATCACCGTGTATGTCTACGAGGATGCCAAGTACGAGGAGACACTGCGTCTCTGCAACGAGACTTCGCCCTATGCGCTGACGGGTGCCATCTTTGCCACCGACCGCAAGGCATTGCGTACCGGTGCCAATATCCTGAAGTATGCCGCAGGCAACATCTATTACAACGACAAGCCTACAGGCGCCGTGGTGGGTCAGCAGCCCTTTGGCGGTGCCCGTGCCAGCGGCACCAACGACAAGGCCGGCTCGTACCTAAACCTGATTCGCTGGACCAGCCCTCAGGCCATTAAGGAGACTTTCGACCCCGCCTACGACTACAAGTATCCCTTCATCAGCGATGCTGAATAAGACTCACACTTGGTGCCACGCCTTAGGCGTGGCACCTTTTGTTAACACAAATGTGCAATTCTAAACTCTTATAACTATAACCTATGAAGAAAAAAGTACTATTTGTTACTGCTTTCATGACGCTGTTTTGCGTTGCGAAAGCACAGGATGCGTTGGATACCAACGCTGCCCCTAGTTTTTATCATTGGAATGTAGGCCTGTCGCTTGGTTTTGACTATAACGACCATAGCGCCAATATGGTTTACATGAAAGGCATGACCTATACAGGTTTGATAGGCGTGACGAGTGGCTTGCATGTACAATACAACTTTATGCCTTGGCTGGGTGTGCGTGCAGGAGTCATGACAGTGATGAAAGACTATACCATGACCAATACTGTGATATTAGCCGGAAAAGTAGTTGGTGGTGCTCAGACCAATACATACAACGGCTATTTAGATGTGCCGGTGATGGCTGTATTCTCCTATGGCAACAGGTTTAAAGTTCACCTCGGCTTGGGATGTTATATGGGTTATTGGATGGTGAGTTCGCGCTCAGGCGTTGGTATACCTCTCATCGGCGAGAAAGGGGAATTTGACGAGGATGTCAAATTCAACAGCACCCGCGACAACCGTTTCGACGGAGGCTTTGCCGCCTCGGCAGGTATATCGCTTGCCCTTGGCAAGGCACAGGCTTGGTCGATAGGGCTCGAGGGATGCTACTTCTACGGCCTTACCGACATACAGAAGAAGTATATGCGCAATCTCAGTCCGCGATATAATACAACCTATGCCGTACAGCTGAGTTTAAGCTATTCTTTTTAGGATGAAGAACAAAACTAATTTTTTATCTTCTATTTTGATAAACTATGAGAACAAGAAAATATATCTTTAATATCATGGCACTTGCCGCCATGTCGACGCTGATGATGGTGTCATGCCGCAAAGAGGCTCCGGTCCTTCATGACCCCAATAATATTCCTTGCAAGACCTATACCCAACAGTTCCAGGCTGTATGGGAAGGCGTGGATCAGTCGTATGTCTTCTGGGAAAGAGATACCGTCAACTGGGATAAACGCTATGACCTCTGTCTGCCCATTTTCCACGATTTTGATGCCCGCGGCACTGCCAATCCTGTCACTGCCGAAGAGTATAAGGCTGCTTGGTTAAAGGTGTTCAAAGGTCTTGTCGACCATCATTTCGTTGGCGTTCTGTGGAATCCGAATCTGAAGAGTGCTGTTATCGTCAATGCGGGTCACCAAGCTCGCTATACGACCGACATTGCCCAGGAGATTTCCATTCTCAAGCGCATGCCCGGAATCAGCGACCTGACAGAGAACACCGTTCAGGGAAGCAAAGCACCTCAGTCGTGGAGCTGCCTGTTGCCCGGCAAGGTTTCAGGCGAGAAGATCGCCTATTTCCGTTTCTCGGGTTTTGGATTCGACATAAAAAAACAGTCGAGGGCAGAGTTGGCTCCGTTATATGCCTTCTTCGACCCCGATACTTTAGGCAACGTGGGTGATCGTGCCCTCATCAACCGCGATGATGTAAAGGGCATTATCATCGATGTGAGAGGCAATGGCGGTGGTAGCTTCGGCAATATCGATATGTTTATTGGCTCTTTGCTGCATAAGGATTTGCATATAGGTTATACTCGTGTGAAAGAGGGTATTGGAAGATTGGATTACAGTGCATGGCTTCCATTGAAAATCGCTGCCCACAAAAGACCTATAAATAAGGAGAAGGATGTCGTTTTGCTTGTCGACGCCAATTCTATAAGTTGTTCTGAAGTTACTGCAGTGTTCACCAAGTGTATGCCCAATGGCAAAGTGGTGGGAGATCGCACGTATGGTGCTACAGGCCCACTCTGGTCTAACACGATTCTCCACAATGTATTTTACAACGGTTGCTTCGGCGATACAAATCTGTATAATCGCTTTCTCGAAGATCGTGGCACTTATTCGAATGATAATTTCGCCTATTATGTCTACACTAGCACATTCGAGTTTGTCGACCGCAACTATGAGAGCTTCGAAGGCAAGGGCGTTAATCCCGACATCTTGGTTCCTTACAATGAGCAAGAGTTGAAAGCTGGTACCGACAAGCAGTTGGAACGTGCACTGGAATATCTTCGTAACGGAAAATAATTCTGCAAATATTGTAACATAACAATCGTTTTATGAGAATGATCAATCGTCTAACCATTCCCATCGCCCGATGCCTGTTGCTGGTGTGGCTGGCTGCTGTGCCTGTTGTGCTCTCCGCGCAGGAGGATGTTCAGGCCGAGCCGCGTACTCGCCATTTCAGCTTCGGCATCACCGCAGGTATGGACCGCAACTACCATAGTGTGGATATGGTGTATATGTCGGATATGAAGTTCGACAAGTTCAGAACAGGTACGGTGTTTGGGCTCCGACTGGGGTATGCACCCCTTAAGTGGCTCTCCATCAACACCGGCGCAGTGCTGATACAGAAGAATTACCACATGGACCATGTGTTTGAGTATTACTATCTGCGCTACTCGCTCAACACCACATCGACCAATGACTATATCAATGTCCCTCTCGAATTGAAACTGAGTGTGGGTAAGACGGTCAGACTGCATGCTTTTGGTGGTGTTTTCGGCGGCTATTGGCTGAAAGGGCATAGGAAAGGGGTGACCTATTCATTCTCTAACGAAAGAAATTACTCCTTTGACGAGGATTATGTGTTTAACGACAAGCGCGATAACAGGATTGAGAAGGGGTTCACTTGGGGCGCCGGTCTCAGCGGCATGATTCTTGGCAAGATAGAGGTGGGTGCTGAAATAAGATGGTACTACAGCATCACCGATATCCAGAAGCCTTATATGACCAACCTCAATCCCCGCTACAATACTGCTGTCGCCTTTCAGGCAGGCTTGAGTTACTGGCTATAGTTCAATAGAATATCATCAATTAGGAATAAACGTTTTGCCCCCTCGCTATTTGGTGAGGGGGTAAATAAAAAGAATTAATAGAACATTCTATATGAGAAAAGATGCTTTTTTTTATGGCCTGCTGTTGTTGGTCACATTGAGCAACGTGTCGTGCCGCAAGGAACCTCTGGAAAACCGAGGCAACCCCAACAACCTTATCTGTAAGAACTATCTTTCGCAGTTTGAGGCTATCTGGTCGGGCATGGACCAGGGCTATGTGTTCTGGGACCGTGACACCGTCGACTGGGATGCCCGCTACGAGGAGTTCCGCCCTATTTTTGCCGCCTTCGATGCACGTCCGGCCAACAAGCCCGTCACGCAAATTGAGTACATGGAAGCCTATACCGGCCTCTTCGCAGGACTGCTGGACCACCACCTCGCCGGTCGCTTTTATGCTGCCAAAGGCATACCTCATGGGCAATGTGAGGCTTTTGTGTCGCCTGGGACAAACGATTACTATCATAGCGTGTCCAATTCCGAAGCCCTCCGTTTGCAGCTAAAGGCTTTGCGCAAAAAGGCAATACCGGGAACGCTGGTGGAATACAGCCCCGATAATGATTATGGCAACCCGGGTTCATATTTCTGCCTGATTCCTGGTGCCAACGATGGCGAGTTGATTGCCTATTTCCGTTTCACCAACTTCTTCATGGTGCAGATGCATCAGAAGTATCAGTGGTATCCCAACTCTCCCGACTCGCAGAAGGCACAGGCTCCAGCCAGAGCCTTCTATGGCCCGCTCTATAATGAAGGCATCACTACCGAGGCAGGCTATGCCAACAATGATTCGGTGGTGGGCATCATCATCGATGTGCGTGGCAACGGTGGTGGCAGTGTGGAAGATCTGGAACCGCTTATTGGCTCACTCTCCCAGTCGCCCACACTCGTAGGCTACACCCGTGTAAAGGAGGGCTATGGCCGACTGGACTACAGTGCTTGGTCGGAGAGTGTGGTAAACTGCCCCGCACTGCATCTTAATAAGCAGAAGCCCATTGTGGTGCTGGCCGATGTCACATCCGTCAGCTGTGCCGAGCTGGCAACGATGCTTATCAAGGCACTCCCCAACGGAACATTTATCGGTGAGAGGACATATGGTGCTATCGGTGGTCTTTATTCCGGTGGCTCCACCAACATCTACCACGACCTTTTCTACTCTGGTTGCTTTGGCGATTACGAGTACTTTGAAAATGGTCCCGACCCGTATCGCGATAACTTCTCTTACTATGTCTACACCAGCACATTCCACATGGTCGACAACACTTATGGCGATGTGGAGGGTGTAGGTGTCCAGCCAGATATTGAGATCCGTTTCAATCTCAATAGGCTAGACGATGGCACCGATAATCAGTTGGACCGTGCCATCCGATTCATTCGTGTGGGTCATTGATGACCTTCACTATCTGTTTAACTTCTCTCTGATATAGAGAATTGCCTGCAGATTGCGCGGCACCTGCAGGTCGATAGTCCCGCTCTCTATTGCTATCACCTTACCAGTTTTCACGGCGGTGAGTTGATTGTAGGGCTTAGTCCGGCAGAACGTGGCTGAGTCCTCGCGGCGAATCATGATGTATTCAGGATCAGCCTGCATCAACGCCTCGAGGCTATAGCTCCAGCCGGTGATGTCGTCGGCCACATTGTGACCTCCAGCCATCTCAATAATATCGTTGATAAAAGAGTTTCCCCCTGCGGTGAAGTTGCCCGAAGGACCGAATCCGACCACATAATATATGCTAGGACGAGGGGTCTCGTTAGTGGGAAGGCGCTCGTCAAGCGTACCCATCATAGAGCGCATGTGGGCGATGAGGCTGTCTGCCTGTCGGGTGCATCCTACTAATTGCCCAATCTTGGCAATGTTTTCATACAACCCTTCATATTGCTGCTTCTCAATCACGCAGGCGATGGGGATGCCCATCTTCTCCAGCTGCTGGTGGCACTTTTGCGGTATCATCGAGCCGCTGATGACAAGGTCGGGATTAAGGGAGGCTATTTTCTCCACATTCAGATTGCTTATGCCGCCGATGGAGGGTATCTTCTTTGCCTCGGGAGGGTAGGAGCAGAAGTCCGTCCGCCCGATAAGCAGCGAGTCGGCATGCAGTGCGAAAATAATCTCGGTGACAGCGGGAGAGGTGCTCACTACCCGTTTCGGGCTGGTGGGCACCTCCACTGTACGCTGATAGTCGTCGACAAAGGTGACGTACGCTTGGTTCGAAGGTGAGCCGGACGGGGCATTGCACGAAACCGTCACCATCGTGAATAGACATATCACACAGAGCATGAAGAGCATTCTGTGTCGTGTACTGGGCTTGGGGTTTGTCATAGCGTATGAGTTATGCGTCTTCCATTCCTCCGCAAAGGTGCATCACGTCGCCGGTGTTGTAGCTGCCCAGTTCGGATGCGTAGTACAGGCATGCATTGGCCACCTCTTGGGGTGTCCCCGGACGGCGTAGCGGGATACGTGTCTGCCAGTAGGTCTTCATTTGCTCGGGTATCTCGCCGGTCATCTCAGTGACGATGAATCCGGGGGCAACGACATTCATACGGATGTTGCGCGCGCCCAGTTCCTTCACTGCACTCTTGGTGAAACCGATGATGCCGGCTTTGGCAGCTGCATAGTTGGCTTGTCCGGCGTTGCCTCCGATGCCTACCACGGAACTGATGTTGACAATACTGCCAAACCCCTGTTTCCACATGGAGGGCTGTACGGCCTGGGTCATCAGGAATACCGACTTCAAGTCGTTGTTGATGACGTTGTCCCACTGCGCCTCGGTCATGCGTTTGATGGCGGCGTCGTCGGTGATACCGGCGTTGTTGATAAGTATGTCGATATGGCCGAAATCCTGCAGTGTGTCGGCCACAAACTGCTGAGTGCTTTGTTTGTTTGCCACATCAACGGCATACCCTTTGGCTTTCACTCCGAGGGCTTCAAGCTCTTTTTCAACCGATTCCATCTGTGCGTTGCGGCTGCGTCCGCAGAAGGAGATGTTACATCCCTCCTCGGCAAAGCGGAGGGCAATGGCGCGACCTATGCCGCGGGTGGCGCCGGTGATAATGGCTACTTTGTCTTTTAGAAGCATGATTAGTTACTTGTTTTTAGTTAGCGGTGTGCTACACTTGTGTTTAAAATACGAAGAGAGTTGAAAGTGATGGTGTCGCTCTCAACTCTCTTTTTGCATTACCTATGGTAACGCTCTCTCATTGTTAGAGCAGGGTGGCCAGCTTGGCGGCGAGGTCGCCGACACGGGTGCTGTAACCCTTCTCGTTGTCGTACCAGCTGACAACCTTCACGAAGTTGCCATCCATCACCTGGGTCAGCAGGCTGTCGAAGATGGAACTGTGGGTGTTGTCGATAATGTCGACGCTGACCACGGGGTCCTCGGTATACTGCAGAACACCCTTCATGGGGCCTTCGGCGGCAGCCTTGATGGCAGCGTTGATCTCTTCCTTGGTGACGTTGCGGTTCAGCTCAGCAGTGAGGTCCACAACAGAACCGTCGGGAGTGGGTACGCGCATGGCGAAACCGTCCAGTTTGCCTTTCATCTCGGGGATAACCAGACCCACGGCCTTGGCGGCGCCGCTCGAAGTGGGGATGATTGAAACGGCGGCGGCACGGGCACGACGCAGGTCGCTGTGCGGCTGGTCAAGAATCTTCTGGTCGTTGGTATAGCTGTGGATGGTGTTCATCAAACCGCGTTTGATACCGAAGGTGTCGTTCAGCACCTTGGCGACAGGAGCCAGGCAGTTGGTGGTGCAGCTGGCGTTGGAGACGAGCTGCATCTCTTTGGTCAGCACATTGTCGTTAACACCCATCACAATGGTAGCGTCCACATCCTCGGCTTTGCTGGCGGGGACGGTGAGGATAACTTTCTTGGCACCGGCGATGATGTGCTTCATCATCTGCTCGCGTTTCTTGAACAGGCCGGTCGACTCAACCACGATGTCAACACCCAGCTCTTTCCAAGGCAGGTTCTGCGGGTCGCGTTCGGCATAGATTTTCACCTTCTTGCCATTCACTACGATGCAGTCGCCCTCGGCGTGCACTTCACCTTCGAAGTTGTCGTGCACGGAATCGTATTTGAACAGGTATGCCAGGGTGTCGGCACTGGTAAGGTCGTTAACGGCCACGATGTCCAATTCGGGATGGTCCAGCATGGCGCGGAAGGACATTCTTCCGATACGGCCGAAGCCGTTGATTGCTACTTTTGCCATATTGTATTGCTTTTTAGGTATTTATGTGAATTTTTGTTGTATTAATCATTTTACAAATATACATTTTTTTCTCTATTTGGCAAAAAAATAGTACTTTTGCACCAATTTTTTAGGATAAATGCACTTTTTTCGATTGGGGTAATGTGCTCAATCCCCACACGATAACGTTATTATGGCAAAAAAAACTAGACAAAAACATAAGGCTCGCAAGCGCCGTGGCTTGAAACGTTGGAAACAACTCTCCTTTATGTGCAAGGTGTGGCGTGTGTGCTGGGTCACCCTCCTCTCGCTCTTTGGGTTCTCCATCTTCCAGGTGTTGGTGTGCGCTGTCATCAATCCCCCGCTCACCCCGCTCATGGTTCAGCGCTTCTTCGAACAGATGTCCGACAGCGAGCGTCCCGTGGTCTTCCAGCGCGACTACGTCTCCATCGACGACATCTCGCCCAACCTTATCAACGCTGTCGCCATCGCCGAGGACGGTGGTCTCTACATGTACCACCACGGCTTTGCCGTCCAGCGCATGAAAAAGGCCTATACCAACTCCGTCACCAAGCGCACCCGTGCCGGCGGCAGCACCATCAGCCAGCAGACCGCCAAAAACTGCTTCCTCCCGCATACCCACCGCATGTGGCGCAAAGCCATCGAGGCCTACTACACCATCCTCATCGAGAAAGTCTGGGGCAAGAAGCGTATCATGGAGTGCTATCTCAACATCATCGAGTTCGGCAACGGAATCTATGGATGCGAGGCCGCCTCACAGCACTATTTCCACCATTCCGCCAGCAAGCTCACTCGCCGCGAGGCCGCACTCCTTGCCGCCTGTCTGCCATCACCCCTCCGAAGCAACCCCGCCCGTCCGTCGCGCTACCTCTCCCGTCGTGCCTCCACCCTCCAGCACCGCATGGGCTTCTACGGCACCGCCGCCACCCTTCAGGACGGCAAAATCGTTATGACCGAGGGGAAGAACCCCAAATACAAGAAAATGGTTGAGGAGGAGAATGTCTTCGACTTCACCGTCTGGATGCTGAAGCAAAAAATGGGCATCAAAGATTAGCCGATGGACTGGAGCCTAAGCGTCAAGCATTTCGAGGTTCACCTCCGTCTGGAGCGTAACCTGTCGGCCAACACCGTCGAGGCCTACCTCCACGATGTTGCACTGCTGCGACGCTGGGCCGAAGGCGAAGGGCTGCTCCCCGACCAGGTCACTGTCGAGGGGCTGCGCAGTCTCATCGCCCAGCTGAACGACATCAGTGTCTCTGCCACCACCCAGTGCCGCATTCTCTCGGGGTGGCGCGCCTTTTTCCGCATGCTTGTCATTGAGGATGTCATCCTCGACAACCCCGCCGAACATATCGAGATGCCCACACGACCCAAGCACCTTCCCGACGTGCTTACCGATGCCGACATCACCGCCATGCAGGCCACCTTCGACCGCAGCCGCCCGGGCCCGTCGCGCAACTATGTCATTATCGAAGTACTGTATGGGTGCGGACTTCGGGTGTCCGAGCTTGTTAACCTCAAGCTCTCCAACATCTATGCCGAGGAGCGGATGCTGCTAGTGGTGGGCAAAGGCGACAAGGAACGCTGGGTGCCCATCAACGACCGCGCACTGAATCTCCTCCAGCACTACATCCTCTTCGAGCGCAGCCAGCTCTCCATCCAGCACGGCGAGGAAGTGTATGTCTTCCTCAACCTTCGCGGGCACCGCCTGTCGCGTATCGCCGTCTTCCAATTCATACAGCAAGCCGCCATCGAGGCCGGCATCCACAAGAATGTCTCCCCGCACAGCCTGCGCCACAGTTTCGCCACCGAGCTGGTGCAGAACGGCGCCGACCTCCGTGCCGTGCAGGAGATGCTCGGTCACGAAAGCCTTGCCACCACCGAGATATATACCCACCTCTCCCGCCAATACCTGCGCGACACCATCAGCACTTACCATCCCCACTACAAGAAATGATGCCGTTGCCTATCAAGCTTAAGGCACAATGCGGTGATTATCAGAGGCCTGTTTATGCGTTCCGTCAGGGACGCGACACGAAAACAGAACTTGCCTTTAGTCTGGACGCAGTATTAGTCGGAATCATGTCGGTGCCACGAATGCCCGTAACGATGTTTTTGGGGCAAAGAATCGCAGCCCCATCCGCTAACCTTTGCGCTGCCACATACTAAAAAACCCTTTTTTCAGTTATTGCAAAAGACATATAACAAGAGTTATCACAAACCCATTGCTCGCACCATGTCAGAAAACGCACTCGTACCGCAAAAGATAGAGCAGTATGGCCGTCACTACGACGACCACTCGCTTTGGAGCAAAATCAAGTCTGCCGCAGCCAAGGCAGGCCGCAAAGTGATTTACAATGTTTTGCTGCTCTACTACATGCTCACCGACGCCACCATCCCCCTCCGTCACAAACGCCTCATCATAGGTGTGCTGGGCTATTTCATCCTGCCCATCGACCTCATCCCCGACTTCATCCCCGGCACCGGCTTTGCCGACGACCTTCTCGCGCTTCTCTACGTGGTCAAGGTGCTGCACGACAGCATCACCCCCGAAATCAAGGCCAAGGCGCAAGCCAAATGCAACGACTATTTCAAGACCGACAGCGGCCAGACACCCCTCCCTCCCGACAATAACAGGTAAAACATCATATCAACCAATGGAAAAGCAACTCTATCTTGCAGCCGGCTGCTTTTGGGGCGCCGAGCACTTCTTGAAACAAATCGACGGCGTCACCTTCACCGAGGTGGGCTTTGCCAACGGCAACACCGACAACCCCACCTACGAGCAGGTCTATACCGACACCACCGGCTTTGCCGAGACGGTCCGTCTCAGCTACGACCCCCTCCGTGTCAGCCTCACATTCCTCCTGCAGATGTATTTCAAGGCTATCGACCCGACCAGCCTCAACCAGCAAGGCGAAGACCGCGGTACACGCTACCGCACAGGCATCTACTATACCGATCCCGACGACCTCCCCTTCATCCGTCAGGCCATGGCCCACGAGGCCGCACGTCATTCCAAACCCCTCCAGGTGGAGGTGCTGCCCCTCAACAACTTCTTCCGCGCCGAGGACTACCACCAGGACTATCTCGATGTCAATCCCGACGGCTACTGCCACTTGCCCGTCGCATTGTTCCAGGAGGCTCGCGACGCCCGCGACCTTGCCACCCTGCAGAAAGCCGAGAAATACCGCCTGCTCCTCAAGCAGCTCCAGTCCCTCCTCGAGGGCGAGAAGGACCCCATCGCCTGCATGGCCAATGCCGCCGCTATGCTGCACGACACCTTCCACTTTTGGTGGACGGGGTTCTACCGTGTGGTGGGCGACGAGCTGGTGCTCGGTCCTTTCCAAGGCCCTGTTGCCTGTATGCACATAGCCTACGGCAAAGGCGTTTGCGGAACGGCCTGGCAGCAGTGCCGCACCCTGCTGGTGCCCGATGTCGAGCAATTCCCCGGCCATATAGCCTGTAGCGCGGCTTCACGCAGCGAGGTGGTCGTCCCCGTCATGCACAACGGTTCCGTGACGGCAGTGCTGGACATCGACAGCCAGCACCTCGCCACATTCGACTACGCCGACCGCCATTTCCTGCAAGAGGTGGCTGCCCTGCTCCCCTGTTGATATGGCGCAGGTTCGTTCAATATTGCATCGCTACTGCTTTGTTACAGCATCTTTACAGGATATAATAAAGGAGAACGAGCCTGAAACGATGGTTGAAGGATGCAGTATTGAACGAACTTAGGACATGTCAAAATGATATTTGCCGCCCTGCGTGTGCCCGCGAGTGGGGCGGCAGGGGATGGAAATGAAATATGCGTCGCCCGCACAAGATGGCTCTTATGCGGGCGACGTTTTTACCCTTATCGGTCAGCAGGGAAATGATTGTAATGGATTGTATCATCCGTCTTTATGAACGATGTGGGTTCAATCTGCCTGTAGTTGTTAAGTCTCTGTGATTTCTTTGTTATTGTTGGTTTGAATTGAGGTTAAGTCGTACCCCGCCTACGAATGTGCGGCCGGGCTGAGGCACCCCGCCGTGGTCGCGGTATTGGGTGTCGAGCAGGTTGTGGCCTTCGACAAAGAGGTGCAGCACCGTGCCGTGCAGCGTGTCGGCATGACGGCCAAGGGGCAGGGCGTACTCGGCTGCGGCGTTGAGCAGCAACACCCCGCCGTATGTGTGCAGCTGACCCTGGCTGTCGGTGTATTGCCCTATGCGGTAACGGTAGGAGGCGTCGGCTTTGAGACGCAGGCGCGGCCAGGGGGAGAAGGCGACGTAGAGGTCGGCTTTGTGTCGCAGGTATTCAAGGGCGTAGGCGGAAATCATGTTGCCTGGGTCGCGGTCGATGTGGCAGAACGAGTAGCCTCCGCCTACAACGGGCTGTAGGCGATAGCGCGGACGGTAGAGGAACGAGAGGTCGGCTCCCTTGGCACTCACGTCGGTGTGGTTCATGGCATACCACAGCTCCTCGTCGGGCTGGCGAATCCAGTCGACAATGTCCCGTCCGTCGCGGTAGTAGAGGGTGGCCTGCAGTGCCAAGGGCCGTGGGGTATACTGCAGCGACAACTCGGCGGAGAGGCTGTGTTCGCTGTTCAGGTCGGGGTTGGCGATGTGGTTGACACTCTGATAGTAGAGGTCGGTGAAGGTGGGCAGGCGGTAGGTGCGGCTGAGGGCGGCGCGCAGATGCAGCTGGCTGGCCAGTCGGTAGCCCGACATGGCCGCGAGGCCGTAGTTAAAGCCGAACGCGGTGTTGTAAAGTCCCAGGGCGGTGACCTCGGCGTTGAAGCGTCCGTATGCTATGCTGTAGCCGCCGTAGAGGGTGGCCGACAGCCGGGCGGCCGAGTGGGTGTAGGGCGCTGGGAGCAGGCTGTCCGGTGTGCCCAGCACATTGCTTCGGATGCCCTCGCGTCGCAGTTCCGCCCCCAGCAATGCTTCGCCTGCGCCCACACGTCGCAACAACCGGCTGCGGAGGCCGCTGATGGAGGAGAGATGGTGATTGTGGCCGCTGTACCAGGCGGGTGCCGTAGTGTAGCCGTCGCGGAACAGCTCGAAGCGGTCGCGGTGCAGGCGGCTGTAGAGAGTGGTCTCCAGCCGTGTGTGCTGCCAGCGGTGGACGTTGAACGCCGAAGCGGTGAGGGTGCGGGTGGCCTCGAACTGGTCGGGATAGGCGGTGCTGTAGAATGCCTGGCTGCCGAAGGCCTTGGCCTGCCCGCCCAGCTGCAGATGCCAGTCGTCGGAGTTGCTGTGGCGTGCGGCTTGGAGGAAGAGGCTGCCGTGGCGGTAGTCGGTGTTGGGCATGTAGCCGTCGGAACGGTTGTAGGCACCTGCAAGGGTTACAGCCCAGGGCCCCAGCATTTTAGTGCCGAGGAGGGCCGCTTTTGTCTGGGCGTAGCTGCCGCCGCTGAGTTCCGCCGTCAGGTGGTCGCGGTATTCCTCGCATACTACGATGTTGATGCCGCCGCAGAAGGCGGTGATGCCCTGCGCCATGAGTTGGGCAGGGGTGAGGAGTTCGATGCGCTGCACCATGCTGATGTCGACGGGCATGTCGAGCAGATGGTGTCCGGTCTGGGCGTCGGTGAGGTTGACGCCGTTGATGAGCAAAACGATTTGGTCGAAGGTGCCGCCACGCATGGCAAGGTCGCCTTGCACATCGTTGCCGCCGCGTGTGCGCAGGTCAGTCCCCGGCAACATCGCTACGAGGTCGCCAAGGGAGTGGATGGAAGTGTTGGAGAAATCTTGCGCGGTGAGCACCGCCGCAGGCTCGGGAGAGCAGAAGAGGGTGTCCGCCTGAGCGACGATGTCGATGGCGGGCAGGAGGCGTTCGTCGGGGTTGTCGTCGGCTTGTGCCGCGGCCTGCAGGGGGAGGAAGAGCATGCCGAGGGCGGCGATGGCTGCGGACTTGTGCAGCTGGCGGTCGGCAATGTAGGTGGCCAGGTGGCCGATGTTCACTACCCGATGCAGGGAGTTGTAGGCGGCATAGGCCGCGCGGCAGTAGCGACGGAAACGGAACGCCGTGGTTCGGGTTTGTTTGTGTTGGTACATGTTTGTTGTAAATATGTGGTTTTAGGCAGATTGCAGCATAGTGTCAAATCTGTGCAACGGGACACACATTACATCACCTTCACCGCAAGACGGGTTGCGGCAAAAGGGTATGGCGTCGGAGCCATACAACGAGCGGAGGCGGAAACGCCTATTTCTTGCCTACGAAGCCGGAGGCAAGGTTCTTGAGCTGGTTGACAAGGTCTTTCTTCTCCTCGTCGGTGAGCTTCATGTCCTTGAAGGCATCGGTGGCGGAGGTGATGAGGTGCTGGATGTCGTTGTCGTCCTTGGCGGTTGAGAGCTTGCTCATGAAATCCTTGTTGGCGGTCAGCTGCGAGACAATGGAGGCGATGTTAGGATTGCCTGCCAGCTTGCTGATTTGCTCGGTAATGTTCTTGTTCCCAAGAATTTTGTCGAAAATACCCATAACTTTTGTTGTTTGAATTGATGTGGCAAAGGTACGCAAATTATTTTGAATGGTGTGGATGAAATGTGATGTGGAGGGCGTAAATTAACATTTGGAAGCCCTAAGTTTCCCCATCGGAACAAGGTAAATATTGACTAAAAGCGGACAGGCCGCTGCTTATGGATGATAATTCGGACGTATCCCGGTGTTGGCAAGTTTGTGTATAAGATGTTGAATTACATTTATGTGAGTGTTTTTGCAACAAAAAAGTGCTTGACAATGAGGAAAAATGTGTATATTTGCAGCACGGACAGGAGTTGCCTAGTGTGGGGGAGAAGTTTGTAACTTGTTGAAAGATACCTGTCGGATTGATAATTAAAAGAGTAAAAACAGATGAAAAAAAAGATGAGATGGCTGGCGATGGTCGCGGCGACGGTGCTGCTGGCATCGTGTTGCAAGACCGTTGACGAAAGCGCATGGCAGCAGAAGATGAAACAGGCTGCCGAACTGGGCACGGTGCAATATACCGTGCAGAAGGTGGTAAGCAACAACGACGAGTCGTGGAAGATTTTCGGCGACAGGAAGATTCTCTTCTCCTTCAAAGCCGTTATCAAGGCGGGCATTGACATGGAGAAGTTCGATCCCCAGTCGGTAAGGGTATCCGAGAACAAACGCAAAGGGACGAAAAAGATTTCGTTGGAGCTGCCTCAACCCAAGATTCTCACTTACAACGTCCGTCCCGAAGACGTGAAGCTGCTCTACAGCGAGGTGTCGTTGTTGCGTACAGAATATACCAACAAAGAGCGTGACGAAATTGTGGCGAAAGGCTTGTGGGAGCTGAAGACAGACAAGGAGTTGACGGCAATGATATTGAGGGACGCCCGGCTGAATGCCGAGTCGTTTGTTGAGATGTTGCTGCGCCGCAACGGGTTCACCAATGTAGAAATAACATTTAAAGAGGAGGACTGACATGGAATTGAATGACGACAAACTGAACGAGGGTTGCGGGCTGGCAAACGGCAACACCGAGAATCCTGGAAAGGAGCCCGTGACTGCTACTGACGAGTGCTTGGATAACCAGGGTGCCGAAGAGGATGAGAAAACACTCACCGAGACGGTTGTGGAGGCTGCTGAGGAGCCTACCGACGCTGACGTTGAGCCGGCCGAGCCAGCGGTGCCGGACAGTGCTTTGGGGCGTTTCTGGGAGGGTGTGAAGAGTTGTGCGCTGAAGGTGTGGAAATTCGTGTGTAAGATTCTTAAAATGCGTTGGGGACGGCTGATTGCCATCGCACTGCTGGTGTTGTTGGTAGTGATAGGCTTGCGTATATACAACAACATTACCGAGAAGAATAGTTACTACGAGTCGCTGAGTCAGACGATTACAGAGATGAAGCAGATTTCGGAGTTTTGCACTGCCCAATATTTGGGCGAGGTGATGTTTAAGGACGAGGAGAAAGTTGGCCTGAAGAATAAGGTCCTCGTGCTGATAATGAAGGGGACGGTACGTGCAGGGTTTGACCTGACGAATATGCAGACCGAACTGGTGGGCGACACCACCCTCAATGTGACGCTGCCGCCAGCGAAGGTGCTGGACATCATCACCAATCCAGATGATACCAAGACATTCGTTGAGAAGGGCAATTGGAAGCACGAGCGGGTCACTGCCGACAAAAATGCCGCCCGCGCTAAACTGTTGGAGTTGGTGCTGGAGGACAACCTGCTGGCCACAGCCGAAGAGAACGGTATCCGGCAACTGACTTCCATCTTCATGGCTTTCGGGTTCAAGCATGTGAATATCAAGATAGCCGACAGCGCAGGACCTGAAGATTTCGACACAGTTGTGGGCGATTCGGTGTCGGACAACATCACAACATTGTATGCTAAATGAGTGTGTGAATATGTCGCTGTGGGAATGTGGCTATGTGTGAAAGATTGTTTTTAACGGGATTTGTTTTCGGTCATGAAATCAAATCCCGTTATCATGATTTTTTTTCGTATCTTTGCAGCCTAAACAGAAAGAATAATCATTGCTATGGCAGAAGACAATAATAGTATCATACAGGAGGTTACCAACGAGGAGTATAAATGGGGTTTTGTCACCGATATCGAGACAGACACCATCGGCAAGGGCCTTAACGAAGATGTGATACGCCTCATATCGAAGAAAAAGAACGAGCCGGAATGGCTGCTGGAGTTCCGCCTGAACGCTTTCCGCAAGTGGCAGACCATGGAAGAGCCCAACTGGGGACACCTGAAGTATGACAAGGTGGACTACCAGGATATTATCTATTATGCGGCTCCCAAGCAGAAAGAGCTGAAGAAGAGCCTCGACGAGGTGGACCCGGAGCTGCTGGCCACCTTCGACAAGCTGGGTATCCCCCTGCGGGAGCAAAAGGAGCTGGCAGGTGTGGCATACGACGCCATCATGGACTCGGTGTCGGTGAAGACTACATCGCAGAAGATGTTGGAGGACAAGGGCATCTTGTTCTGCCCCATCAGCGAGGCGGTGCAGAAATATCCCGACATTGTGAAACAATACCTTGGGTCGGTGGTGCCGAGCGGCGACAATTTCTTTGCTGCTTTGAATTCGGCCGTGTTCAGCGACGGGTCGTTCTGCTATATCCCCAAGGGGGTGCGTTGCCCCATCGAGTTGTCGAGCTATTTCCGTATCAACGCCAAGGGCACCGGCCAGTTTGAGCGCACACTCATCATTGCCGACGAAGAGGCCTACGTGAGCTATATGGAAGGCTGCACAGCTCCTCAGCGCGACGAGAACCAGCTGCATGCCGCTATTGTGGAAATCATCGCATTGAAGGATGCCGAGGTGAAGTACAGCACGGTGCAGAACTGGTATCCCGGCGACAAGGAGGGCAAGGGCGGTATCTATAACTTTGTCACCAAACGCGGCATCTGCAAAGGGTCGCGCAGCAAGATCTCCTGGACACAGGTGGAGACGGGTAGCGCGGTGACGTGGAAGTATCCTAGCTGCATCCTGCAGGGCGACGACAGCACGGCAGAGTTCTATAGCGTGGCTGTGACGAACAACTATCAGCAAGCCGACACCGGCACGAAGATGATACATGTGGGCAAGAACACCCATAGCACTATCATGTCGAAGGGTATCAGCGCGGGACACAGTCAGAACAGCTACCGCGGATTGGTGCAGATAAACAGGAGCGCGGAGAACGCCCGCAATTTCTCGCAGTGCGACTCGCTGCTGTTGGGCGACAAGTGCGGGGCGCACACGTGGCCCTATATCAAAGCCAATAACAGCAGTGCCATCCTGGAGCACGAGGCCACCACGTCGAAGATCTCGGAAGACCAGTTGTTCTATTGTCAGCAGCGCGGTATTAGTGCCGAAAGTGCGGTGGGACTGATAGTGAACGGCTACGCCAAGGATGTGCTGAAGAAACTACCCATGGAGTTTGCCGTGGAGGCTCAGAAGTTGCTGAGCATCTCGCTGGAAGGGTCTGTCGGATGACGGTTAGCCGCCTATGGGTAGTAGGCTTAAATGGTGATTTCCGATAGGAATTGCTCAATGGAAATGACTTCTATGTGAGGGAAAGGAATCTTGCGTTGGCAGCGATTGCACAGTCGACGAATTTGTTGTAGTCAGGGTCTGCTGTAATAAGATGAAAACGGAAATGTGGGTCGATGTATTTGACATTCGTTAGGGTCATGATCAGATATATTACAGTCTGAGCAACCCTTTCATTGATGTTGCGGCTGATTACCTCAGCGTATTCCTCAATTATCTCTTTGGTCACACATAGGGTATAATCTCCATGAATGAACGCTTGCCATACATGATGGAAACGCGAGCGGTCGGAGATGGCTATTAACAGACAGTTGGTGTCGAGGACGATGTTCATAAAAGATTACTTGTCATAAGGGGTTCGTTCATGTAATGTGCGAAACCCCTCAACTTTCTGTTCTGTTAGAGTTCCATCTTCCCAAAGGCTGTCAATTTCGTCTTCCAATTGTTGGGTAAAGTATTTGGCAAGAGCCTCCTTCAAATGCTGCCATGAGCTTTCGGTATTGATAAAAGACATCATGTTCAGCACTTCGATTTGTGCAGGATTAAGGGTGTTTATTGTTTGCATATAATATTGCGGATGATGGATGTTTACGGATGCAAAGATACAACTTTTTTTTACACTGTAAAACTTTTATGTATTATATGGCAATATATGGTGAAAAAGTTGTATTTTTGCATTTCGTATAGTTGTTGAAATATGGCACGTAAACTATCTATGGAAGAGTTGCACCGCATTTCGGTGCAGGAGTTTAAGGAGGCTGAGAAATTGCCCCTCACGGTGGTGTTGGACAATGTGCGCAGCCAGAATAATATCGGCTCGGTGTTCCGCACGGGGGATGCCTTCCGGGTGGAGCGCATTTGCTTGTGTGGTATCTGTTCCACTCCGCCTCATCGCGATATACACAAGACTGCCTTGGGGGCTGAAGACAGTGTGGAATGGAAGTACTACGAGGAGAGTATGGACTGTGTGCGGGAACTGAAAGAGCAGGGCTATAAGGTCTATGCCATTGAGCAAGTTGACGACAGCATGAAACTGGATGCCCTTCCGGAACGACTTGGAGAGAAGGTGGCCATTATTTTCGGCAACGAGGTGGAAGGGGTACAGGAAGAGCTGTTGCCTTTGTGCGACGGAAGCATTGAAATTCCTCAGCAGGGTACGAAACATTCGCTGAATGTGAGTTGTGCCGCCGCCATCGTGCTGTGGGAGTTTTTCAAGATGTTGCGTCAGTAATATCCCTTTGTTGAGAAAAAAAGAAAAGGCGACAGGTGATTTATTTCCCTGTCGCCTTTTTTATAATGTGGTCAGTTAGAGGTCGAATAAGTTAAAGACAACGCCTATCGACATGTGGAATGGGTTGAAGGACGATCCGTCGGCTTTCTTCACATCGTGGAATATCGGTGTGACTCCCATTTCGGCATATACTCCAAGTAGACTTAAGTTGGCACTGAGACGAGCGTTGAGGTCGAACAAGTTGAATGGCATGTCTCTGTAGTATTGTCGTGTTTCGGTTACATCGTCACTTGAGTTTATATATTCTTGCACCAGTTTGCTTTCGATATTGATTCTCGGAATGAGGTCGAGTCGGAAATTGAAGGAGTGCTTTCTGGCATTGGGATAGAAAACGAAGTGAAGAGGAAGAGCGAGATACATGGTGTTGGCGCTGGTTTTCCATGCACCAGGGAGATCTGAGGAACCGACTTGTATGATGTAGTCGTCGCCTTGGTATCCTCCCGATATCAGCGGAGTGGCAAAACGATACATGTTTCCACCCCATTCAACTCCAAAGCCTGCCGCAATGTGGTTGTCCATATAGAGGGAGTAGTCAAGCTGCCATGAGTAGTCGCTTGCAAATGGGCTGTTGGTTGTTTGGCCTTTGGAGAAGGTTGATTGGCCGTTGGGGATAAGTCCGTTGCTGTTTATCCATCGTGCAACACCAAATTGGAAATGATTGTGGAAACGTTTGGCAAAGGTGTACTTTTTCATTCCGGTCCAGTCGCGGGCAGTGTCGTGTTTGTTATTGTCCGTTTGGTCGGAAATGGTGATGCCCCATTCGGTTCTTGTGCCTTTTTTCTTGTTTTCTACGGTGCCGGAGTAGAACGAGCGCGTGTGGCGTCCTTTGCGCAGGGTGTCCCCCATAAAGATTACTCTTGCGTTTTCTTTAATATCGATGACGAGGGGAGAGGCATTGTTGGTAGTACTTGCTGTGGTGCCTACAGACAGGGTCTTGCCGTTGGCTGCTGCGGTGGTTTGGACGATGTTGCCGGCAACGGTGAAGAAGTTTTGTGACAAGTCATCTTCAGTGCCTTGGTAGGCTATCCAGTTGCAGGTGTCTAACTTCAGAATGATTGTGCAGTCTCCGAATACGTTGAGTACATTAATCTCTTTGCTGAGGTTTTGACGGTAGATGGCGTTCTGTGCTGTGGCCATGGCCGAAAGGGCGATGAGTGCCACAATGATTGCTGTTTTTTTCATGATATTGCTATTTTTATTGTTTCTATGTCTGATTGATTAAATTGTCTTGTCTTTTTCTTCCTTGGTAACAAGAGTGATAACTCCATCTTTTATGCTGTTAATGAATTGTTGTCTGCGGTTGTCTGCGAAATCAATAATCATCTCGTTGATAGAGGTGGCCGTTTTCACTTCTGCCAAGTTGTCCACGAAAATGATTTCCTCAGCTAGATTGTCGACAGGGATGATTTCTTCAGCCAATTGACAGTAGATGATGGTGGGTTCTGTGTATGCTGGTTCAATGGCTTCCCTTGCAGGGACGGTGGTCTCAGTGTCGGTCTCTTGTGGTTGCACGTTTAGTATACTCTTGTTTGTGCTTGGTAAGGAGGGATTCATCCTTTGGATGCGCCGATTGGCAGAAGCAGGGGAGGAGATGGGGGAGATTTGGTCTGTTGTAGGAGCGTCGGATGTCTTCGGCTGTATCTGTATGGGTTTGTTCTCAGCCACCAATGATTCATTGCCTGTTCCAATATTGGTTGACGTTGTTGACCATATCCCATATCCCAACGCAATTATAATACATGCTGCTGCAGCCCAACGCCACAGGGGTATAATGCGGCGGGTTTTGCGTGTGGGAGGCTCAGCGGTGACCACAAGGGTGGGGTCGTAGTAGGTCTCCATCTCCTCGCGGATGTCGGGATGTTCCAACAGGAAACGCTCCACTTCGGTGCGTGTGGTGCTGTCCAGTTCGCCTTCTTGATAGAGGTACAGGTAGCCCTCGTAATTGTCCATGTTAATCATAACGCGTGTTGTTTTATGTTGTTCAACTTAAGGTATGCTTTCTTCAGATTGATGCGGGCGCGGTAGAGGATGCCGGTGACTTGGGGCACATCGAGTCCGGTGAGCAGGGCGATTTCTTGATACTGGTAGCCCTCCAGGTCTTTCATCAGCAGGATGGCTCGGTGCTGCTCGGGAAGCTGGTTGAGAGCCTTCTGCATGGCGTCGTGCAGCTCGAAATTGTCGTGCTGGCTGTACCATTCTTCACCCACCAGTTCGGGAGCGATGTTGCGGAAGCGTTGTTCGCGGCGGTGCTGGTCGACCAGTTGGCGGTACATTACGCGAATCATCCACCCCTTGGCCTTGTCGGCCTCCACCTCGCTGCGGTGTGTCCATAGTGCCACGAAAGCGTCCTGCACCGTGTCCCAGGCTCCGTCGCCGTCGGCAGTGTAGCGTACGGCGAAACGGTAGAGTGCCTCGCGGTACTGTTGGACTGTTTGTGTATATTCCTGTTCGCTCATTTTTGTTATTAACGTCGTCGGGGGACATCCCCTTTCTTTTGCATCTGCCCAATAAACGAACATTTACCCCAAATTATTCGTTGAGGGATAAAAAAAAAGAGGCAGATACTAATAGGTGTCTGCCTCAATGGGTTGGATAGATGTCGTTGGCGTTATTTCTTAATGATACGTTTAACGGCAGTGCCGTTGTGAAGTGTGATGCGGAGGGAGTAAGCACCTGTGGGTAGGTGGCTGATGTCGACCTCGTTTGTATTCAGGAAGGTGGCCACGATGCGTCCACTGTAATCGAATACCTCCACTTTCGCTACCCCTTCAGCCTCGATGATGAGCTTGCCGGTGGTGGGGTTGGGATAGATATTCAGGCTTTCGGACTCCGCATCGTCGGCGAAGCCCACGTGGTTGATAGTGAGTCTTAATGTGACGATGCTGTCACATCCCGCCCCAGTCTGTCCTTCGTACACGTATACTCCGCTCTCGGTCAGCACTTCGCCGTTCCACTCATAGCTGTTGGTAGCAGTGTCGATTATAGTGTCATGGGTGCTGTAGTTTATAGTGAGGTGTAGAGTGACGGTGCTGTCGCAGCCGTATATGTTGGTGGTGGTAACTGTTGGCTCTGAAGTAGAAATGGTATAGGTGATGCCGTCTATCCAGATGTAGCTGTCGCAAGCAGTCTGATTGTCTACGCCAGTGCTGCTGTAATAGATAGTGAGATTCAATGTAACAATGCTGTCACAACCTACATTGTTGTTGGTGATGTAGACAGGTGTGGTAGTCGAGGTAGTGTAAGTGGAGTCGTGCCACGTATAACTGTCGCATGCGGTGACGGATTCGGTGTCAGTGGTGCTGAAGTTCACAGTTAAGTACAGGATTGTAACCGAGTCGCAGCCTACAGTGTTAGCGGTGGTGTAGGTGGGCATGGTTGTAGAGGTAGTATAAGTAGAGTCGTGCCACGTGTAGCTGTCACATGCGGTGACGTATTCGGTGTCAGTGGTGCTGAAGTTCACAGTTAAGTGCAGGGTTGTAACCGAGTCGCAGCCTACAGCGTTGGTGGTGGTGTAGGTGGGCATGGTTGTAGAGGTAGTATAAATGGAGTCGTGCCACGTGTAGTTGTCGCAGGCTGTGACGGTCTCGGTGTCAGAGGTGCTGAAGTTCACAGTTAAGTGCAGGGTTGTAACTGAGTCGCAGCCTACAGCGTTGGTGGTGGTGTAGGTGGGCATGGTTGTAGAGCTAGTATAAATGGAGTCGTGCCACGTGTAGTTGTCGCATGCTGTGACAGCCTCTGTGGTTGTGGTGCTGTTGTAGATTGTGAGGTGCAGGGTGACGATGCTGTCGCAACCAGTAGCATTGTAAGAGGAGTAGGTGGGAGCGTTTGTAGAGACTGTATAAGTTGTGCCGTGCCATGTGTAGTTGTCGCAGGCACTAACCGTCTCTGTGTCAGTACTGCTGTTGTTGATGGTGAGTGATAAGGTGAATATGCTGTCGCATCCGCCGAATGACTGGATGGTATCTTTATAGATGCCGGATTCAGTCAATAGCCTGTTGTGCCATGTGTAACTATCACATGTAGTTACTGTGTCGATCTCATTATATGGGGTGCAAATCGTGCGAACCCAATGGATTTCCTTGCCGCCATATCCATAGTGTCCATTGGCATCCACTATGCTGTCGGCAAAAACTTTTAGGACATACAAGCCGGCAGCCAAGGTCTTTTGGGACACATCAACACAGAACGTGCTGTCGCTTATTTGTCGAACAGAAATAGTACTATCCATAAGTTCTTCTCCATTGTTGAATCTGAGGGACATGTCGGAATAGGTGAAGGTACTGTCGATAACAGGCTTGTTGAATAAAACCATGAAGGAGTCGAGTGATGCGTTGGCATCAGATAAAGGCAGCAAGACAATGGTGTCCACATCCAATAGGTTGTTTTTTAGTCCAAAAGTGACGTTGTAGGTAGTAGTTCGTGCGGTTGACAGAGTGTCTACGATGTGCAGTTTGTTGATGTAAATGGGGTCTTGGTCTTCGAGCAAGTCGACGAATGTGAGCCAAATATTGTCCAACGGGATATTGGTGCTGTCGTCACGTACACACGAGAGAATCTCGTATTTTCCTCTGCCGGGATCGTCAGTTTCACCATGGTTCCATCCGATGGTATCGGGATAGAGCGTGACTTGCACAATGGTGTCACTGGGTGTTACATAGTGGTCGAATATAGTATTAGTAGCTTCATATACAGCTGTAGCGGAACCATTGGAGAGGTAAAGGCTGTCGGGAATGTTATAGCCGTTGGGGATATCATCAGTGAGGAAGTCGTGTATGCTGTCGCACAAGGTACCATATTGAAGGACGGGCTTGACGAGCCTGTGGGCTCTTGCATCGACAAGGCTCATGTCTTTGTCGTCGACTGAGCTTTTGTGGATGACATTGACGTCTTGGACGGTAAGAGTACCCAAGAGGGAACTCATAAGATAATATTCTAAAGTTTGGGTCTCGCTTGGAAGCACATTGCCCAAGTTGATATCGCTCAAAGGCTGGCTGTGACCAGCTCCGTTGCGCATGGTTTCCAACATGCGGAATTCGACAACCAGCCCCAGTTGGTTCTCCGTGATTTGGGGTTGAATGGTTGCAATTCTCACGTTCTTGGCGGTGCCGTAGCCGTCATTCTTCATCCGTAGACCGATGGTGGCAGGTACGGTGTATTCGATAATAGGGGAAGTTAGCGGGTCGTCGGCTATGATGTCATGTGGTATAAAGTAGTCTAATTGCAAGTGGGGAGAGGGGGATACGGGTAGACGTACGGGTTCAAGGTCGTCCGAAGTGGTGTCGTTGGTGTAGGGGTTGATATACTCGATAGAGCCGCCGAAGAGGTAAGGAACAGTGTCGGTGGGGGCCGCCGACATCAAGGGGACAAATTGCACGGTGATGTTTCCTCTGCTATCGGCAGCGATGCTCTTTGTGGTAGTGTCAATGCCATCCCATTTGGTGATGGATATGTCGAATTTATCCGAGCAGTCGTGGCCAAGGGTGTCAGTGACAAAGAAAAGGGTTTTAAGATTGTTGAGGGGTTGTGTTGAGTGAGGATTCTTGATAGAGAGGATGCCAGTGAAAGCTTCGCGGGTCATGGCATAGTCTTGGTTAAACTGAAGCGATGCACTGGCACATTGAGAGTGTTTGGCGGGGGAAGAAATCATGGCTTCGATAGTCTTATCGTACATGTCCTCTATTGACTCATAGCCCAGCGCTATTGCTGTGTCAATCTTGGCTGCCATGGCGGCAGTGATGTTTGTGTCGGGATAGTAGTAGTCCAACGAGAAACCTGTTGGCACCATTGAGGGGATAGTCCAGCTGTATCGTGAGTAAATAAGTGTGCGATTCCACCGCTCGGCATACCGTCGCAGGGTACTGGTGTCGATTGTTGTAACAGTGTTGTCGTAACAAGTTGCCAATTCCTCTACTGTTGCGATATTTGTAGTATGCAGGTACCCCATAATCTGCCCCAATATTTCGGGGTTAGAGTCGAAGACAGGCAGAGTGTCGTTGACAATCCGTTTCCAGTCGGCCAACAGATAGTCATAATATTGCTTGACGATACGGATGTTCCGGGCAAAGACATCAACGTCTTGGTGATATGTTGATGCTGTGATATTAGGAGAGGTAGTGTTACTATTTATTTTAAGATTGGAGATATTATTGGAGTGATTTATATTGGTAGTTGAACGAGTAATAATGCTTTGTGATACTTTTTCGCATTGATAAGTGGCATCAAGATTAGCGAAATAACATCTTGGAACAAATTTTTCGGGCCACCACTGAATAGCGAAAGCATCATTTTTGGAGAACTCATTACAAATATAAGCAGCTCTGGCTTTTATATAACCACAGGGCTGGCATTCCCAGTCGGGATAATTTATATACCATGGCGTTACTGGGTCATATTCATATTTTATCCCATTGTGTGTGTATGAGTAAATATTACTGCTATGAATAATAACGGGAGGTGAGGTTCGGTGTTCTTTTCTTTTTTTATCATATATGGCTTTTGCTATATCTTCCTTTGAATTTGTCCCTGAACCAGTGAAGAAACAATTACGGTTTTTGGTATGAGCAGTACCAAGTATCTCCTCTGAAATTGTTTCTTTTTCCCCATTATCGTTACATCTATATTTGACTCGTACTTTTACCCGGGATATTTCTATTGGACAATTATCGTTATTTGATCTGAAGGAGGAACCACTGAATAGACTCTTTGAGGAGTTGTGTTGTTTTTGATTGTTAAAACGCGGATTCATATCGATATCCAACAGTACTTCAGATAAAAGAGCATCATAATAAATGATATTCGTGACGGTTGAATCATAAATAGTATCAATTGTGTAATATGGTATCGACATTATTGTTGTGTCATACTCCCATATTGAAACACCGTTGGAGTCTACTCCTTCTTGGGTAGTGGGTATATAAATAAGTGTATCCATATAGTGTATATTGGATTCTCTTCTAGGGATTACATTATACAAGGTATCGATATAATAATTACCGCGTCTGTGGATGTTTTCAATAGTATCATAGATGGCTCTGTTCCTCACATGGCAGGGAATTGTTACACTGCTTAGTGCGGGGACGGTGTCGATCCTGTCATACAAAGCTATATATTCAAATACAGATGATGTTGGCATCTCAATCGTTGCATCAAATGCATCAATCAAGCCGTGGTTTGAAACCACCATGTTGAATGTGGCGAAACTGCCATCAGGTGGGATATCAATGGGTGATGTCTCAATCGTTACGACTGGCTTTGGAACATTTGTCTTATATCTCGTATTTAGAGTTACTCCGTAATTGCCTTCAATGTCTTCTTGATACACTACCCATTCGTATGTGATGGCCTCGAAATCAAGGTCAACATCCACAAAGGTCTGTTCTCCAGCACGGATTTGGATGATTCTTGAAAAAGGACTGTTCTCGGGTGCACTGACGAATAGTTTGTAGTACCCTTCGGGAACCGAGTCAAACAGCATCCATCCACTGCTGTCGGTTACTCCAAAGGCTACAGTGTCCAATCTGTAATAACCTACAACAGATATCTCGGCGCCGCTGACATGAGGTCCGTTATTGTAATAGGTATATTCGTTGGAAACAAGAACACGAAGACTCCCGGTGGCATTGGGCACTATATTAATGAAGAATGGTACCTGCTGGGACTGGGTATTGTCTGCCGTGACCCATATTTCGTCCGAGACTGTCGACGAAGGTGTATTTTGCGGGAACAGAATAAGCAAGGGAATAAAAACAGTGTCATGAGGAGCAATATTAATGCTGCTGTCCATGGAGAGCTGTTGGATGTATGACTGTCCAGTAGGTGTTCGGACTTGAATATTGTTAAATAAGCTGTCTGTGTTATTGATTAGAGCCATATCTACCACTTTTTGGACTCCGGGAACAACCGCACACACGATAGAATCGAAAGAGATTTGCAAGTCAGGTATCGGTTTATAGCAGTAATAATATGCATTCAATCTGGTTAATTGGCCTTCTGTGCAATGGACAGAAAGTTTTATATCTTCATATTGGTCACCTATTGACCGGATGTTTCCAACCAGAGCAAAGTGCAAGCTGTCAGTTTGAAATGCCCCCAGAGTCAATGAGTCGAATTGTAGGCTTATCCCGGTAGGCATTGAGTCAACAGATAGAGAGATGTTGTGCAGTGGAACATTGCAGCGATTCCGCAAAGCGATAGCACCGAAGAGGGTGTCGTATTGTGTTACCTCCCAAACTGGGTGAGGATTAACAAGGCTGACACCTGGAATGTTGAATGAAGTGAGAGTGTGCCTGCTATTATCTCCATGCAAACATGCACCTACTGTGTAATAGCCACACTCAGATAATTTGGGTGAATAAATGGCGTTAAAATGGCCAGTACTGTCGGTGGTGTCGGTGACAACTGTGGTTTGTCCCATAATAGTGATGTAGATGTCTACGGGGATATTGGTCGGTGCTTGATGGGCTGCATTTTCTAATGTACCGTTGATAGCAACGGGTGTGTTGGGAGGAAGAATAGAGTCGGCTACACTGACGTTGAACACATAGTAATTGGCTAATGTGGATGATAAGAAAACAGTATCGTAGATGTAACCACTGTTTATTATGATATATGCATTGTAATTTTGTCGTATGATTGTGGGGGTAAAGGAAATGGATACAGATCCACCAAATCGGTTTATTCTGTTAGTAGAGAGGGTGAACAAGGATGAATCAGAGCCCCTTAGAGTAAGGCGGATGGAATCAGTTAGGTCTCGTCCTGTAACAGATAGTATCTTTTGTTTTGTTTTGTTAAACTCTATTTCGCCAAAATTCAGAATATGACTGTTTGTTGTCAAATATGATGGTTTGTATATAAGAAAATGCTGAATAGTACTAGTGGATGTGTCACAGGGGTTATATGCCTCTACTTTCCAGTTGTAAGTTTGGCGGTTTTCATAGGCGGAAACATTCTGGTAAGTATGAGTAGTGGTGAAAGTGGGATTAGTGGGCATATTATCTCCGATTTTCCATAGGAATATTCTGTAGCCGGTAGCCCCCACAACGCTATCCCATCTCAGTAATAGTGAGCCATGAGTGATAGCACTGTCCTGAGTAGGAACTAACCCGGAAGCAGAAGAGAGAATAGATGGTAGAACGGTTAAATCTACACCATATATTATTGAATCAAGACCACTTAAAGTACGAATGGTATCGCGAAGCATCATTAGACCTAATGTGTCAGATGTAATATTGGCGGGAATGATGAATCTTGGACGGTTTCCATTGTAAGGTAAACCTTGGCAAACAGAGGCATGGACGACAGGCCTTCGTATGGGTAAAACTTGTAAATGGAGAGTAATAATACTATCGCAACCATGAATGGAATTCAGATGTTCTGTATAAACACCTGTCTGGTTATACAGTTGACCATTGAACGAAAAACTTTCAGTATCCATAATGGTGACATACTGTTGATTATTATATTCTGGCCATATTGTCAAATTCAATGTGTCATAGTTAATGCATGGAGAATCATCATATTCGTGTGTATATAGGTAGGTGCCAGAGTTGGAGTATGATATGCCATGCCATTGGTATCTTACGCAGGCTGTATCGAAAATGGAACTATCAGCGTGTACTATTGAGGGTAATTGAACATACACCATTGGAGATTGAGATGTATTGTTGCTGGTGCTGTCTTCATTTTCGGTATTTTCATAATTTGTGGTTACATAGAAATATGTTTCGCCAGACCAAAAACGAGGTATTGAACCAGAAAAAACTACAGTGTATGAGGAGTCGGGATATAGTCTATTGGTGCCATATGCATAATGTCTTATCCTGTTTATTTCTATGGCTGAGGAGTTAAATGTATCGGATTGAGAGATATAAAGCACGTCATACCACCCGTTTGAAAAAGTTTGTGATCGACCCATGTTTTTTATTATCGCAGAAATCGATATATCAGAACAAGAATAAACACTGTCAGGTATGTTGATAGAAAGAACCTGTAGATCTGGACGATCACAAGTGGATTCTATCAAATTTGTAAACCTATTCCATCTACTCGAATTATAGGTGGATATCGTATTACAAGGAACAAATACAGGTATATTAGTGGATACTTGATAAAACGTGGGATGCCCTCCCCAATACCAATTACTATTGTCGAATGATGGAGGTGTGGAACAGTGCAGTATGATGGTATCTATATTATTGCATCCTTCAAAAGCACCACTTTGTATTGAATAGATGGATCTGCCAATATCTAATAAAGTGATACTTGAGCAGAAACTAAAAGCATAGGGTTTTATAGTAATAACAGAGTCAGGAATAGTTACTTGAGTGAGATGATTGCATCTTTTGAATGCGTAACTTGGAATATTAATTACACCGTCTCCTATAATTAAAGTGCTAATACTGGAGTTGTTAAATACTTCGTGGCTGCTATTGTAACCATCATCTCCGAAAGAAGAGCAATCTCGTACATTGAAGTAAAGAGTGTCTAAATTGGGACAATAACTAAATGCACCATTTCCTATAGAAATAATAGATTTGCCTATTGAGGCAGTAGTTATAGATGAGCATTGTCTGAATGCATCAGAACCTATAGATAATACTGAATTAGGTATTGTTATCGCAGATAATGAAGAACAACCGAAAAAAGCAGATGGACCAATTGATAATACAGAGTCAGGTATTATTATGGAAGATAATGATGAACAACCTTTAAATGCAAATGCCCCAATATGAGTTACATGTGAGGGAATATTACAACTCGATAATGCGCTACAATTAGAAAAAAGGCCGTTATCGATGGAATCGAATGAGTCAGGTAAGGAAGCTGTTGTAATGCTAATACAGTTAGCGAATGCATAATTTCCAAGATGCGTGAGGGTATTAGGTATCTCTATTGAGGAAAGGCTTCTGCAGTTAGAGAAAGCATGGTCTCCAATATATGAAACGGAATCAGGAATGGTAATGGTCAGTAGGCTAGTGCAACCAGAGAAAGCCCTATTTCCTATATGGGTTACCGAGGGTGGGATGGTAATGTTTGTAACATTATTAAATCCTAAGAATAAATAATCAGGGATATTTTCAACACTGTTTCCAATGTTTATTGTTGTAATGGATATAGGAGTAGATGAAATCTCCCAAAAATAAGATTCTCGACTGTCACTGTCGTAATATTCCCACTCCCCGTCACAATAGAATGGTGAATCGTCATTGTTTGTACAGTTTATTGCATTATAGTTAAGAGTCAGTAATCCGTTACAGCAACCGAATGCTTCATAACCTATGTTTGTTATGGAGTCTGGTATGGTTAAAGTTGTCAATCCTTCACATCCGTGAAATGCTCTACGAGGAATAATTCTGACATTGTTGCTGAGGATTAATGTTGTAATAGGTAGCCCTTCAAATATGCCATGGTAGTACCTGTCATCGGTTTGGATGCTATCGGCATTGAAGTATAAGGTTTCAAGGCTATTGAATCCAGGGGCATTGAAGAGTTGATTGGGTAGCCATCTCACATTTTGGCCTATGTGTAGTGATGATATACTGTCACCCAGAAAAACGGTGGAATAGTCGTAGTAGTTGTAATAATCTTCGTAGTACCATTGCAACTCTTGTCCAGACCAATAGGTGCAGCTGTCGGGGTTATAATAAAGCGTGTCGAGATTATTGCAGTAGGCAAATGCAAAGTCTCCTAAAGAGTCAATGCTTGGCGGGATGGTGACACTGGTGATGTCTGAGTTGTTCATAAAAGAGTTGTCCCTGATAGATGAGACTCGATATGTGGTGCCATCATGGATGACCGAGGCAGGGAGCTCCAACCGACCTGTGGGCTGAGTATAACCCATCCAGTATGATTGTTCAGCGTTATAATTGTACATGAGTGGATGGACACATGCCACGTTAGATGTGTCAATGATTTTGTAGTATAGGGTGTCGTTGCTTGGTGAAATGTCCCAAAAGTCGTAATAGGTAATTGCGGGGCATGCGGTTGGCTCAAAAATGTTGGAAAAGGTTGATCCCCATAGGCTGTTTATGTATGCCGAGATGGAATTGCAGGGTACAGTGACGGGAATGTTGGATATCTCCCATCCGAATGTCCCATACCCAATAGAGGGAGGAGTGGGGCAGGATAGTATGATGGAATCAATCTCATTGCAACCATTGAAGGCGTATTCGCCTATTGAGGAGACAGAAGCAGGAAAAGACAGAGATTCAAGTCGGCTGCAACCATAAAAAGCTTGAGCACCGATGGAGGAGAGAGAACTGCCGAATGTGATAGAGGAAAGGCTATCGCATAAGTAGAAGGAGAAATTTCCTATGGAGGTGACAGAATCAGGGATGCTGATGGAGTGGAGGTTGGGATTGGCAACAAAAGCACCGTATCCTATGGCTGAGGTGTTATTGGGTATAATGGTTGATTGGCAGCCTGTGACAAGGGTATTGGTTGCGGTCTCGATAATGGCATTGCATCCATTTCGGCTGTCGAAGGAGGTGTTTGCCGGGTTGACGGTTATTGCGTTTAGATTTGAATGAAGAGCAAAGGCCATGTTGCCGATAGTGTCAACCGATGGACCTATTGCCAATGTGGTGAGGTGGCTGCGACGCCCGGATTGGAGACTTTCTTCGGGTCCTATGAATGCCATGTCGCCAATAAAAGTGACGGAATGGGGTATGGTGATGGTGTCGAGAAGTCTACACCCATAGAATGCCTGATTGCCTATGTGCTTCAGGGAATCTCCTAAATGTAGGGAGGATAGTTTGTGGGTGTGATAGGCAAATGAATAATCAGGGATGGTTTTGACATGATTGCCAAGGAAGATTGTGGAAATATTGGTATCTCCATAAAACACTCGTGAATTGAAAGCACCTTCATAGTATGGGTTAAGTCCAATACAACTGTCGATGTCAAATATCAAGGTGTCGATATGGGAGCATAAGGCGAAGGCCCCGTTCCCTATTGTTTTAATGGAATGGGGGAGGGACAGACTGGTTATTGCCGTGTCGGAAAGAAACAACCTCTCGGCAATAGTGGTGACGTTGTATTCGATATTGTCGTGAATTACCTTTTTAGGAATGATTAAGCTTCCCACGGGCCAAGAAAAACCAAGCCATTGGAGGTCACTACGGGGGTGGACAACTGAAACGCTGATGCTGTCGGTGATGCGATAATATAGAGTGTCGTTAGAAGGAGAGACGGCCCAGAAATCGTATTCCACACAGCCGTCAGGTTCGATGATTTGATAAAAAACAGATTGAAGGCTCTGAAAATAATGTAGCCATGAGTGGCAAGGTACCATGGCGGTGATACTGTCGGATGCATTGTTGAATGCGGAGTAGATGTAAGGTGGCTCTTGGCCAAGGAAGGATATAGTGTCGATTTGTCCGCACTCGGCAAAGGCCTCCCACTGTATCTCGGAGACGGAACTGCCGATTACCACTTTTCTCAGATTGGGGCAGTTGTAGAAGGCTTCCCTTTCTATAGTGGTTACGGAGTCGGTTATAGTAACCGATACCAGAGTGGAGTCATCGACAAAGGCTCTTTCCCCTATTACGGTAACAGAATGGGGGATGGCAATCTCGGCAGAATCGCCCGTGTATAGCCCTAAGAGGGTTTTGGTGCTGTCGGTGTACAGGAAATCGCCTTCAGCATACCTCAAGGCTCGGGATGCCCCCCATGGACTTCCTGTCGCCTGCCCTAAATAGATGATGAGTTTTACTGATGAAAATGCCCAATCGCCGATTGAAAAAGTAGAAGAGGGTACTGTAATGGAGGGAATATTATAGCATTGACTGAATGCACCACGGCCAATGTTGGCGACAGAGTCTGGTATTATGATGGAGGTTAGGGACATGCAATATCCAAAGGCGTATTCCCCAATAGAGGTGACAGTATTTGGCAGTGTCACAGATAATAGACTTCTACAGAAATAAAACGCGTAATCGCCAATATGGGTGACAGAATCCGGGAAAACCACTGATATGATGTTTCTGTGGTTATAAAACGCACTGTCTCCAATAGCGGTGACGGTATTGGGGATGATGACAATGGTTGAATCGCCGAGATATGCTTTCAGTGTTGTTCTTGTGCTGTCGGAGTATACAAAATCGCCATCAGGGTATCCGTTGATACATCGGTATGCACCCCATCCGCGGCCAGAAGCCGACCCGGAATAGATTATCAGGGGTACATGATAAAATGCGTCATAACCGATAGAGGTAGTGGCGGTGGGAATCATGACCGGTGCAAGTTGAGTACATAAGTAAAATGCATACTCGCCTATTGTGGCGACGGAATCACCGATTGATAAAGACGTAGCACCACATCTGTAGAAAGCATAATCTCCGATTGAAGTAGTGGAATTGGGTATCACTATTGATGTGATACTTATGCAATTTTGGAATGCATTGTTGCCTATAGAGGTTAATGAGTCTCCCATCGAAACAGATACTAAACTCGGGCATTCTGCGAATGCATATTCACCGATAGACGTTGCAGCGTTTTGAATTGTGATGGAAGATAGGTATTGACAGTTATAGAAAGCATAATCACCAATAGCGGTAACGGAGTTGGGTATTGAAACTGATGTAATATTCATTCCAGCACTCCCATACACCATTGTACCATACTCTGTCTCATAGTCGGTGTGTCCTGAAAACGCTCCGTTTCCAATCGTAGTAACGCTGTTTGGGATAACAATGTCGGTAGAATCCCCTATGTATCCAATCAGTATTGTTTGTGTACTGTCGGTGTAAACGAAATCATTGTTGTAGTATGCGTTTACATGTCCTGCTCCCCAGGGACTCCCTGTTGCTGTCCCATGGTAAGAAATATTGAAAATGCCGGTAAAGGCATCATACCCAATAGTGGAGACGGAATAGGGTATGGACAAAGAGAATATACCTCCCCCGCACATACCGTAGGCATCAGGGGTGTAAAAAGCTAAATTCCCTATAGAAGTGACAGAGTTTGGAATTGTTACTGATGTTAGGCAAGGACAATTGCTAAATGCACTGCTTCCTATTGAAGTGACAGAGTTCGGGATTATTACAGATGTAATACTGCTCTGGTAAAATGCTCCTTGCCCTATTTCGGTGACGGTGTAATTTGTTCCACTGTAATATACTGATGACGGGATAGTCAGGCTGCCATATAGGTCTTCGTAATCAAACCACCCCCAGCCATTGGGGGATACTACGGTGGCGGTAGTGTCGCCTGAATTGATGCTGTAATAAAGTGTTTGCCCAGAACTGCATACAGCACTGAAATCGTAATTGCTTTGCCCGGATACGAAACCAAAGCTTACTCCAAACAGGACGATGAGAGAGAATATTTGTTTTCTCATGTTGCGTTTTATATAGGTGATCTCCCTTTCACCATGGTTTTTGAATAGTATGAATGGATAGCACAATGAAAAACATGGGAGTGTGTGTCTTTCCATCATGTTATCGTTGCCTGAACCATAGCACTGAAGGGGTTTCTTATGCATTGTGCTGCTCCCTCCTGTGCGGTTGAACAAACTTTTTGCAAAAATACGGATTTTTTTCAGAATAGGCCTAAATTCCAGTTATAAGTGCAACACTAAGTAGAAAAAAAGAGTACCAAAATTTGGTACTCTCAGGTAAAATGACTACTTTTGTGTTGACAAATGAAAAAATATAATCACCTTACCAAAGAGCAAA
>Ga0247611_10000893_pt1 | contig 57146 bp, 39 predicted proteins | sample 177DNAGHGhighgp2_FD_192422 | JGI IMG/M metagenome (GOLD analysis project Ga0247611, IMG submission 192422) | Sheep rumen microbial communities from Palmerston North, Manawatu-Wanganui, New Zealand - 1770 DNA GHGhigh gp2 | ecosystem: Host-associated > Mammals > Digestive system > Stomach > Rumen... | reverse complement strand
TGCCGCCTTCAGGTGTGGGCGTCGGTGTGGGAGTCTCCGTGGCATCAGCGTCCGGCTTGGATGTCGGAGTGGGTGTTGCCGTCGGATCGTTCGGATCCGGAGTAGGTGTGGGAGTATCTGTCGGTGTGGGCGTCGGCGGATTCTCATACTGATTCTTCAGATCCTCGATGAACTGATTGATCTCGTTATAAAGCTTCTGTGCGGCATAGTAGTGACCGTCGTTGTTCTCGGTAGCGCAGCCGTTCTCTGAGAGGATGCTCTTTGCGGTCTCGCAGATCTCGATGATCTCCTCGTAGTTGTCTTCATCGATCTCGTCGACATTGATAGGCGTAACGTGGGAAAGCGCGTAATTGACCCTGACCTTGCAGTCGTAGGGATCGGAAGGTCTCAGGTTCAGAGCCATCTGATATTCCTGCTTGGCCTTCTCGTAATCTCCGAGCTTGTAGCAGATGTTACCCTTGTTGAAGTGGTTGATATAAGGCTGCGTGAAGCCCAGGAATCCGAAATCGTTCTGCTGGTATACGCCCTCGCCGTAATTCTCGATGAGCTTCCTGTTGCTTACATAGTTGAGAACAAGGATGCCCAGGAATGCGGCTGTAAGGATCCAGACTGCTATAGCTATCTTCTTCACCATGCGTCAGGCCCTCCTCTTCACGCTTATGAACTCATAAGCAACAAGTGCTGCGAGCGGGATGACAAACCAGTAGTAAACATCGGCATATCCGTACTCCGTTGTCTCTTGTTCCTTAGTTTCGAGAAGATCTATTACCTCATCAAGGACCGGATCGATGTCGGACTGATCGTCCATATGGATGTAATCGACACCGAGATCCTTTGCGAGCTGCTTCAAGTTATCCTCGTCAATACAGGAGATGGCAGGTTCGTAAGGGAAGCTTCTCTTATCCTCGACAAGAACTGTCTCTTCGCGGAGTTCGTCCCAGTAATGCATCTTGCCGCCGTCTTCGGTGCCGTAGCCCATTACCGCGCCGGCCTCTATGCCGCCCGATACCTTGACGAAGGATTCGAGTTCGTGGTTGTCGGTGTTTTCGCCGTCAGAGATGAAGAATACGACTACGTGTCCGTCTCCGAGCATGTTCGCGTCCATGATCATCTTGCCGAGAAGGTCTTTCGAGACATTGAGGTTCGTGCCCGTGGCATGATAATCCGGAAGCGGATAGATGCTGTCGATGCAGGACCTGATGTAGTAAGTATCATCGGTAAAAGGCGCGATGAGGTTGACGTCGTTGTTGAAGTCGATCAGGCAGAACCTCGATCCTGCCAGACGCTCGGTGATGTACTCGACATCGGCCTTAACGCCGTCCATACGCGGACTGTCACCGTTGTAGTCCTCAGCCATCATGCTGAGCGTATCGTCGATGACGATGATGCAGTAGCAGTTGAGCTTCTGTCTTACGACCGTGATCTCGTTCGAAACGTACTGAGGTCTTAGGTTGATCGCGAAAAGAAGGAGCACTATCAGCACCTGTCTGACATAAGGCATGATGCCCCTGCGCTTGATCGCCAGGAGACCTATACAGATTATGACCATTAACCAGATGGGAATTATAGGTTCAAAATGCAAATTTTCCATCTGATCACACTTTCAATATAAACGCCAGCAGGAGCGTTAAGCAGAGCGAAAGGAGGAGATACTTGAAAGGAACCTCCGGCGTCTCGTACTCGATGATCTCATACTGCGTATCGTCTAATGTTGCCATCTGCTGTCTTATCTCGGCGACGATGTTCTCGACTATGTCGTCATCCTCGCCGTAATAGAATGTTCCGCCTGTGTCTTCAACGACTTCCTTCATCATGGCGCGGTCGGCTGAAGCCATCTTCTCTGTGCCGATGCCGTAAACGATGATGTCCCTGTCCTGGCACATCTGTCCTGCTTCGGGGAGCGTGATGATCTCCGTACCGTAGAGTTCGTTGTCGGTTGAAAAGATGATTACTCTCGAACGGTCGGGCTTGTCCTCCACGTCGTAAAAGTCCAATGCTGCCGCAGCAAGGCCGTCACCTATGATGGACGAACCTCTCTCGGCATTGTCGACGAGCGTGCCGTTGCTGATGAAAGCCTCTGATTCAAGGAGCTTGTCGGAATAGATGAGCTTTCCGTTCGTGAAATCGAGTCTCATCTGAAGGCCGACCTTTACCTTTTCAAGTATTTCGATGATGTACTGGTAGTCATTGGTAAGAGGACACAGAAGGACCGGTGATGTATTGAAGATAACGATGCCGAAACGCTCGCCGTTGAGCTCAAGGACCAGGTCTTCGAGCTTGTCAATGAGCGTTGCGTTCAGATGGTCAACGGTCGTACTGATGTCCATGCAGAGGATGATGTCCCTGTTATAGTTCGCGAGCTGCCTGGACTCGGTCTTGTAAGGTCTTGCCATAAGGAAGCCCGAGAGCAGGATGTCCGTGATTATGAGCACGATAAGGACATACTTGAGGATCGTGTACCAGACGATCCTCGTCTTGTACATTGCTTCTTTCTTAAGATAGTCAGGCAGATATGCCTTCTTGCCGCCCCTGTATTTCTTACCGAAACGGATGTTGATGAATGCGAGGATGACAAACACCGCCGCAACACCAGCACATATATACAGAGCCATGGGATTCTTCAGTTCCATTCAGACACCAATCTCCTTGATTTTTCGAGTGACGCCCTTACGTCGCCTTCGGATATCTGGTCGAATTCCGGCTGGTAGTACTCGCCTACGAGCTTGGCGAGATCACCAAAATCCGTCCTGCTGATCTCGAAAAGCGTAAACTTGTCGACTTCCGTACCGGTCGCCTTGTATACAAATTCTCTTACAACGCGGCTCATGTCCTCATAAGCCGGCCTGATCTTTGTCGTATCCTGGTTGAACCTGGCTTCTATGCCGTCCAGAAGCGCAAGGTACTCGGCCTTGAGCTTGGGCATGTCAGGCTTGACAAAGACGGGCTTCTCCTCGATGACTTCCTTTTCCTTCCTCTTTATATCCTTAAGAACGCTGTAAAGGAACATCATGAGGACAGTCACCGTGAGCGCGGCAAGAACAGCTCCCGTAATGATTATCGGAAGCTGAGAGAAATCAAATAATCTCCTTAATTCTATCGTCGTTTCCATATTCCTTAATTTACGACCTTGTTCTTCTCCAATAGTTCCGCGATCCTGCCGTCGACCCTTACCTCCGAATCGACCGTGATCGTGGGGATGCCGTGCCTGTTGAGCTTGGTCTCGGCGATCTTTTCCATATCCTGGACTATCTTCTGCTGCTTCTTCCTGATCGACTTGTTCGTCGAGATGAAAGCGGGAAGATATCCGGTGCCTTCGACATTGTAGACCTTCTTACCGAAGATGTCCGTGTCGCTTACCCTGATGAGCAGGACATCGTGGATCATGGTGATCTGGTTCAGGAGGTTTTCGGAAAGGCTGCAAATGCCTTCAAGATCCGTCACGATGACGATGATCATCCTCCTGTTGATGTAGTTCATCATGTATTTGAGTATGCCGTTCAGGTCGGACTTGTTGTCCGGCTTCAGGCATTTCGCATAGCCTTCCAAAAGGAACTCGAGATTGAGGAATCCTGTCTTGAAAGGCGAACGCTCCATCTTTTCGTTATTGTAATAAAGACCGCTTACATAGTCGCCGTTGTCCGTAACCATGTATGCCAGGGTGCCGCCTGCCATGAGCGCAACATCGCCCTTGACCTCTCCGGCCTTCGTCTCGGCGAGCATTCTCCTGTTGGTATCCATTACGAGCATGATGTTGTGCTTCTTCTCGGCAATGTACTGCCTGATGAGCACCTTCTGGCTCCTGGACGTGGCCTTCCAGTCGATATCCTTGATATCGTCGCCGGGCACGTATTCACGGAGCTCGTCGAAATTCATACTCCTTCCCTTATAGATGGAGTTGTATGAACCGTCGAGCACCCTGCTCGTAGCCTTGTCCGTAGCTATCATCTTATAACGCTTGAGCCCGAACTTGATCCTTGATACGTAATCTAGATTCATGGAGTAACGATCGCACCTACGATAGCATCAACGATTGTCTCTTCCTTGATTCCGTCGGCGATTGCCGCGAAATTGAGCATGATCCTGTGACGCATGACCTCATGTCTCATGGCCTTGACGTCATCAGGTGTTACATAAGCCCTGCCCTGGATGAGGGCAACAGCCTTGGAAACTTCCATGAACGCGATGGCTGCACGTGTGGAAGAACCCATTGCGATATAGTTTGCGAGGTTGGGGGAGATGTATCTCGCCGGATCACGCGTTGCCTGAACGATGTCAACGATATACTTCTTGATCGCAGGTGAGATGTAGACCTTCTTGCAGAGATCCTGCAGGAACTCGATGTCCTCGATGGTAACGACAGCCTTTGCAGCGGTGAATACATCGCCCTCGATCCTGTTCAGGATCTCGACTTCCTCGTTGACATTGGGGTATGTGATGACTTCCTTCAAAAGGAATCTGTCCTGCTGAGCCTCGGAAAGCTCATATGTACCTTCCTGCTCGATAGGGTTCTGCGTTGCAATAACGATGAATACGGGCGGGAGCTTGTATGTCTGGCCGCCGATACTTACGGATCTCTCCTGCATCGCCTCGAGCATGGCGCTCTGTGTCTTTGCACTGGAACGGTTGATCTCGTCGAGGAGAAGGAAGTTTGCGTATACAGGTCCGATCTTCGTCTCGAACGTGTTGTTCGTCATGTTGAACGTCTGCGTACCGATGATGTCGGAAGGAAGAAGGTCAGGAGTACACTGAACTCTCGAGAAGGAACCGCCGACAGCTTCGGTCATGACCTTTGCAGCCGTCGTCTTCGCAAGACCCGGAACCGATTCGAGCAGGATGTGACCGTTCGCGATCATGGAGACCAGGAGCGATACGCCCAGCTGCGACTGTCCTACGATCTTGGAATTGTAGTAAGTCCTGATGTTGTTGATGATCGAATTGGCTCTAGCCAGCTCATCAACATTGATGTTCATTACGAGTTGTTCAGCCATAAAAACCTCTCATTTCTCCGCGTTTTGCTCTGTTTGCACAGTTGTACACGCTACCATAAAAATATTTTGACTTGCCTATTATACTATCAAGAACGCAAATTGTTTAAGAAAATTGTAAGAATGATGTATTTTTGCAACGTCTTCTCCTGTTTTTTGACCTCGAAATGCATTCCGTCATGCCCGCGTTCCCTGTTTTCGGGCCGTCACACCAATAATACAGATATGACAGACATTATGTTGCACCCCCTTCAAGGACTTGGAGGATGAGCACTTTGCGGTCATTATCAGGCTGCCGCGGGCAGACCCGGTGCAACATTTTACTACTTTTACCTGTATTTAGGGTACAAACAATTCGAAAAGGGAATATATATCATGAAAAATCAGATAATTTCGGGGATCCTGGCAGTTTCAGTTCTCGCGGGCGTCACTTCCTGCAGCGGCACGGTAAAAGACAACGGAAAGGACGAAGCACCCACAGCAGCAGTAACAACAGCGGCGGCTGAAGACCGCAGTGAGGACATGGAAGAGACCGCAGGTCAGGATGACATATCGGTCACGGACGATGCCGCTTCCGCCGGAGGAAGCTCATCAGATGCCGGCACCGGCTTCACGGTCCCGCCCGAACTCACTGAGGATGACGACATCCTCTTCACCTACTCCTACAGCAACATGGCTTGGGGATTTACCCACGTTGTCACGCTCGTCACCAGAAGCGGGGACCTTTATACCTCCGAAGACTGGATCGGCCTGGATCCGGAGATTGCCCTCCTTTACCTTAAGACCTACGCAAAGCCCAACGGACACTTAGACCCCGAGAAGATCGCAGATCTGTACGAGGCCTGCCTTGAGATCAGCCCTGACGCCAAGACTTCCGAAGTTCAAACGGCCTACGACATGGGAAACTATGTATTGAACTTCAGGAATCAGGAGACCGGTGAGGAGATCACCGTGTTCAAGAGAGGGGATTTCAAGCTTGAGACCGAAGATGAGGCATTATCAAATGCCATGGATAAGGCGGAAAGACTGATGGGCTTCATTCCCGCTCCCACCCCGTCCTATGGCCTACATATCTATCCCAATATGCTGAATGTACCCTACGGCGGAGAAGACCTTATCGGTACGCATAAGACTTTTGACAGCTACGAAAAGCTCGAATCCTTCTGCCTTGAGAACGGTATCGACATAGAACCCTATATGAGCGGCAATGTGAAGAGCAACCTTCAGGAAGCCTCTGCCATCGTTCTTCAGGTCTTTGACACGAACTGCCCCGTTGACGGATATCTCAGGACCGGGAAAGACACGTTCATATTCCTCCCTACCCTGGCAGCTTATGAATACAACCCGGAATTCGAAGGAAAAGTCACCGTCGCGATCTGCAGGAACGACCTGTTCGCGAAGCAGTCTTTCGTCGATGAGAACGGAGATCTCTGGCAGTGAGCCGGTCCAGGGCACGCTGAATTATCCTACTAAGCCATTTTTCTGGACTTTGGGATAAATTCTAAGCTTGAAATTATCCCAAGATGAGGTTTTCTTGCAGTTTGGGATAAAATCCCAGCTTAAAATTATCCCAAGTGAAGCATTTTTAAACTTTTGGGATAATTTCACCTCTGAAAATTATCCCGCGAAGGCAATAATTCACGGTTTGGGATAAAATCGCCATTTAGGAGTCTTTTGGCAGGTATCGAGTAAGAAGTGCTTTCCTTTATTTCGATACCTTTGATTACAGAAGATATCGGAAAGGAAGACTTTTTAAGTTTTTCGATGCCCTGACCTTCCGGCTGATATCGTAATTGAAGAAATTTTCCCGAAAACGATACCTTAGCATTCCGGCTGATATCGTTTTTAAAGACTTTTTCCTGAAAACGATACCTTAGCATTCCGGCCGATATCGTTTTTAAAGACTTTTTCCCGAAAACGATACCTTAGCATTCCGGCTGATATCGTTTTTAAAGACTTTTTCCCGAAAACGATACCTTGGCTTTTCGAAAGGTATCGTAAATTGGTATTTTTTTCCGAAAACGATACCTTGGCTTTACTGCAGGTATCGGAAACAGAAGTTTTTTCAATATTTCGATACTTTGACCTTCCGGCAGGCATGGCCGGTCTAGCGGATCATTCAAAAGCCACTCGCAATCCGCTACCGCTGCTCCCGGCCATTCCTACCCACTACAGCCCGCTTTAAGACCACTTGCTAACCATTCACACTCCACTCCAGCCCACACGCAGCCACACACCTCACTCTCCCCGTTCCGTCCCCGTGAACAATCTGTAAAGAATCTTTTAGTACTTCCGCGCACGCAGTATAATAAATGAATACCTCGCTTTCCCGAAGGAGGACTCTCATGAAAAAGCATGCGAAGATAGGCCTGAAGATAATCCTGAGCCTTTTGATCACCTGTTTTGCACTGTTGCCGGTACAGGGAATAGTCAATGCGGACGACATCGTCTATACCGCAAGACCGTCAGTCAACGGGCAACTCCGTGTCGCAGGGCTGTGCCTGGCGGATCAGAACGGTGCGCCCGTACAGCTCAGGGGCGTAAGCACCCACGGACTGACGTGGTATTCCGATTTTCTTAACGAGAATCTTTTCGAACAGCTGTCGCGGGACTGGGACTGCAACCTGATTAGGCTCGCGATGTACGCTTCCGTTTACGAGAGCAAGGAACGTGAGGAGAGCTACGCCCTCATGAAGAAGGGCATCGAGCTGGCAGTGGCGAACGACATGTACGTCATAGTCGACTGGCATATGCTCGAGAAGGGCAATCCGAATGAGGAGTGCGACTCCGCGATAGAGTTTTTCGAGAGGATATCCTCAGAATATAAGGAATGCCCCAACATCATCTTCGAGATCTGCAATGAGCCGAACGGCCCCGCGAACTGGTCCGACGTATCGGTCTACGCCGACAAGGTCATACCGGTCATCAGAGAGAACATGCCCGATTCGGTCATAATCGTCGGAACGCCCGAATTCGGAAGGAACCTGGGCGACCCGGTGCTCCGTCCGCTGAAGTACGAGAACGTCGTATATTCGCTGCATTTCTACGCCGCAACGCATAACGAAGGTCTGAGGACCGAGCTCATGTCGGCCATCTCGGCCGGACTTCCCGTGTTCATAAGCGAATGCGGAATAAGCGAGGAATCAGGCGACGGGGATATCGATTTCAAATCGGCCGTCGAGTGGTTCAGCCTGCTGAATAAGTTCAAGATCAGCTACACCGTCTGGAATCTCTCCGACAAGGACGAGACTTCAGCATTCTTCAAGCCGGGATTCGATCCTTCAAAGCAGATCGAGGACAGCGACCTCACGATAACGGGACTCTGGGTAAGGGAGCTCATCCGCGGCGGCAGGCCGGGCGACATCTACAGACCCGCTCCCATTGTCGAAAAGAGCAAGACCGACTTCATACGGACCTTTGTCACCAACTCCCTGGGCGACCGCGGTTTTGCGGCAATAGGCTCATGGTGGTTCTTCGCGGCCATCTCCGCGGGATTCCTGCTCCTGTGTCTCTTCATAGCGCTCATCTACCGTTCGGCGAGATCGAAAAAGAGACTCACGTACGATGACGTCGTAAAAGGCGACGCAAAGAACGGCAAGGGCAGCGGCTTTGCCAAGTTCTGCCTCTTCGTCAGCATCGGCTTCACGATAATCTACCTCTGCTGGCGTGTGATCTACTCGATCCCGCTCCAGGCAGGTGTTTTCCCGATCATAATGAACATTCTCCTTCTCATAGTCGAGGTGCTGGGCTTCGTCGAATCTCTCGTCCTTTACCGCAACCTCATCGGAAAGAAGGACCATCCGCTCCCTGTGATCCCCGACGACGCATGGCCAGATGTCGACATCTTCATCGCGACATACAACGAGCCGACGGAGCTTTTGTACAAGACCATCAACGGATGCAAACATCTCAAGTATCCCGACAAGTCGAAGGTCCATATCTGGGTATGCGACGACAACCGCCGCCCGCAAATGAGGGCACTGGCCGAAAAGATGAACGTCGGATATTTCGACCGCCCGGACAACAAGGGCGCAAAGGCCGGAAACCTCAATCATGCAATGGGCCTCACGAGCGCGCCCTACATCGTCACGCTCGATGCCGACATGGTCGTAAAGAGCGACTTCCTTTTGAAGACCATCCCATACTTCGTCGATGTCGAACTGCGCGAAAAGGACAAGCCCGAGAAAGAACGTCTGCACCTGGGTCTTTTGCAGACCCCGCAGTGCTTCTACGACCCTGACGTCTTCCAGCACGCCCTTTATTCGGAGAAGCGCGCGCCTAACGAGCAGGACTTCTTCTACCGCACGATCGAACCCGCAAAGACTTCGACAAACAGCGTTATCTACGGCGGTTCGAACACGATCCTTTCAAGGCGCGCATTAGAGGACATCGGCGGCTTCTTCACGGGTTCCATCACGGAAGACTTCGCGACCGGCCTCCTCATCGAATCCGCCGGATACATCAGCCTCGCGCTCCCCGAGCCCCTTGCGAGCGGCCAGACCCCGCATACCTTCAAGGAGCACATCCAGCAGCGTACGCGCGGGTGCAGCGGCGTTATCGTTACCGCCAAAAAGCTGAAGATCTTCAGGAGAAAGAACCTGAACCTCGCGCAGAAGATAAGCTACTGGAGCTCTGTCATATACTGGTATTCGCCGCTCAAGAACTTCATCTACGTCTTGAGCCCGCTGCTCTACGCGACCTTCGCGATACCGGTATTCAACTGCAACTGGCTGGAGCTCCTTGTATTCTGGCTTCCGATGTTCTTCCTGCAGGATCTAAGCCTCAGGCTCAACAGTAAGAACGCCATTTCGACCAAGTGGAGCGGCATCTACGAGACAAGCGTCATGCCCCACCTGTTCATCCCGATCCTCAAGGAGTCGGTCGGCATCACGCTCGCCAAGTTCAAGGTCACGGACAAGTCCAAGAAGAGCACGAGACGCCAGCGCGACATACGCTCCATGATCCCGTTCCTCGTTCTGATCGCACTTTCCGTCGCGGGCATCGTAAGGATCGCCTGCATCTTCGATCTGACGCAGACCATAAGCACGGTCATCCTCCTGTTCTGGATAGTCAGGAACCTCTATTACCTGATAATGGCGCTGTTCCTGATAGACGGCCGCGACAGCGACGGCGAGACAGTACATGTGCTCGATCCGGAGATGGTATCCGTCGAAGCGGACGGTGTTTCCTATGACGGCGTAACGACCCAGATGACGGAACACAACGTCACGGTATTCCTCGATGATGGTCCCGAGCTCGGCTTAGGTTCCGAAGTAAAGGTCAGCATCACGAGCGAAAAAGCAAACGTCACCTTAAAGGGCGTTATCACGGGCATCAAGGAATCCCGCAACAACGTCGCGAGGACACAGACGATCGAGATACTCGACATGGGAGATCAGGAGTGTGAATATCTGCAGCTCCTCTACGATCGCGTACCGACACTCCCGCAGTCCCTTCACAGGGATTTCGGCGTTATCCCGCATCTGTGGCAGAACATCGCGCACCGCGTCGCGAGAACGAGGAAATAACTTACTCGGCGCCGTTTTCGACGAGCTCTTCGTGCTCTTTCTGGAGCTTCTCATCGTAAGATAAGAGGGGCTTAACATCCTTCTGCCCTTTGATCTTCCTTGCGACGTAGTTGGAAGTGATCTTCTTCACGAGCGGGAAGAGCGCTATTACGCCTATCAGGTTCGGGATCATCATTAAGCCGTTGAACGTATCCGAGAGGTCCCATGCAAGAGAGCTTTCCATGACGGCGCCTGCGACTATGAGAAGGACAAAGATCACCTTGTAGACCTTGGCGGCCTTTATGCCGATGAGATATTCCACTGCCTTGCTCCCGTAGTGGGACCAACCGAGAACAGTCGTGAACGCGAAGAGAAGGATCGCTATGGCGATGAACCATTCGCCGCCCCTGCCGAAGACATTGCTGAAAGCCTTGGCTACGAGAGTCGCATCCTCCACGCCTTCGTTTACGAGACCCGTCTCAAGGTTGATAAAGCCTGACGTAAGGACAACGAGTGCCGTCATCGTGCAGACCACGAACGTGTCGGCAAACACTTCGAAGATGCCCCACATGCCCTGCTTTACGGGCTCTTTGACATCGGAGTTGCTGTGGACCATGACCGAAGAGCCGAGTCCCGCCTCATTAGAGAAGACGCCTCTCTTGCAGCCCTGTGTGATGACTTCCTTCAGCACGATACCCGCAGCGGCGCCCGCAACGGGCTTGATGCCGAAAGCGAACTTGAAGATGGACGCAAATGCAGCCGGTATGGAAGGAATGTGGATAATGACCAGAATGAGCGCGCCGACAATGTAAGCGACCGCCATGAAAGGTACTACCATCTCTGCGACTGCCGCGATCCTCTTAAGGCCTCCGAGTATTACGATCGCCGCGACCGCCATCAGAACTATGCCGATGAGGAGCGGAACGAGCTTGATATTGCCGGCGATCAGGATGTCATTCGAGATGTCCGAGAAGAAAGCCGACTCGATATTGAGCGTTATCTTATTCACCTGACCCATGTTGCCGATGCCGAAAGAAGCGAGGACCGTAAAACACGAGAAAAGGAACGCCAGGATCTTTCCTATGTATTTGCAGCCCTTATAAGAGCCAAGTCCGTCCTGCAGATAGTACATCGCGCCGCCGGACCATTCGCCGTCTTCGTTCTTCCTTCTGTAGTAGATGCCGAGAACGTTCTCTGAAAAGTTCGTCATCATGCCGAAGAAAGCGGCGATCCACATCCAGAACACCGCACCCGGGCCTCCGATACAGATGGCTGCCGACACACCTGCTATGTTGCCCGTACCGATCGTCGCCGCAAGAGCCGTGCAGAGAGCCTGGAACTGCGAGACGCTTCCCTTCTCCTTCTTGTTGTGGCTGGATTTGTCGAAAACGCCGCCGCCGGTCTTTTTCCACCAGTGCCTCAAGTGCGATATCTGAAAGAACTTTGTCACAAAGGTCAGAAGGATGCCCGTGCCTATGAGAAGGACGAGGCCTATCTTCACCCATACGAAAGAGTTTACTGCGTCATTTATCTCGGTGATCTTTTCCAAAAACTGTTCCATGTTATTCTCGCTTCAGGAATGGATTTTCTTTTCGCGAAAATAATAAATGAAACAAAAGCAGTCTTCAAGACTTCCTTCTCCTCTCCCACTTGCGCTTGACTTCCTCGGCCTTGGCGATGATCTTTTCTTTCCATTCATCGTCGGGCGCGTCGAGCTGGTAAGCGTCAAACCCGTATTCCCTGCCGTAGGAGCATATGACCGATTCGTCGTCCACGTGAAGGGATATGCGGTATCTGTTCGGGACCTTCTGCGGCAGTATCTGGGAGTGGCCCTTCTGGACCTCCTTAAGGTGCCTCGAGCCGTTGACGATGCCGTCGAACCTTATGCCGTAGTGGGCGAAAAGGGCTTTTATGTATTTCTCGGAGCGGAACGAAGACGTGTATACCCAGACCTCATAGCCCATCCTCTGAAGCGTGTTGATAAGCTCGGGCGTGCCGAGTCTCAACCGTTCCCTGAAGATGTGGTTTAAGGGAAAAGCCAGTTCCTTTTCGGTCTTGTGGGTCGCCGGATTAACGAAGAGGACTTCATCAAGGTCAAAAGAGACCCTCATCTTCTCCCCGTCATTTTTTTCTTTCATTCTTCTCCATTTCCTCGATGACGGTAATAGCCTTTCTTGCCCATTCCTCCTCAGAGGAGTTGATCTCATATTCCTCGAACTCGCCGTTCTTGCCGCGCGTAACGAGGATCAGGTCGTTATCGATGTGAAGCGTCTTTGCGTACTTGTTGGCGATAAGCTTTTCCATCCGCATCGCGCTCTCGGACTGGTTCTGCTCTCTCTTCGCGACGCCCGTGATTATGCCGTCGACATGAACCGAATAAGCCCTGAAGAATTTCTGGATGTCATCGATCGAATAGTAATCTGCCGCATATACCCAGATGTCGTAGCCGTTCTTCGCGAGGAAATAGAACAGCGCGGGGATCCCGAGCCTTATCCTCTGCTTCATGCGGAGGTTCAGGGGGAAGATGAACTTCTTCTCGAGATACTTGTAGTCTTCCGGCCTGAAAACAACCTCGTCGAGATCCAGCGTAACGCGCTTATCGTGCTGGGACTTCTCGAGTATCTTCTTGATGTCTGATTCCGTGGCGACGTTGATTATCTTGATCGGGACTTTCTTGATGTTGCAGCGCATCGCGGCCGCCCATCTGTGGTGGCCGTTTAAAAGGAGATATCCGTTCGGACGGAGCTTTTCGACTGTCAAAGGCTCGTCGAAAACCTTGCGCTCGAGCCTCATGGCCTCGCGGAACTTCGTCTCGTATTCGCTTATGATCCTGTAGCTCGGACCGACCGACTCCATGGAGAACTCGTCTTCAGCATTCGGGTGGAGATTCTTGCAGGCGGCTTTCCTTACGAACAACCGCTCCAAAAGACCGGCATGAACGGGAATGTATACACCCTTCTGGTTCTTTACGTCATTCTGTACGAATTCATCAAGTTTTGATTTTGCCATTTGACCACACTCTCCTTCAGACGCCCTGCATTACGGAAGTGAAACAGACGATGTATCCTTCAGGCTCCTTCCTTATAACCTTTGCATATATCCTTGAACCGTTCTTCTGCACCATTATGTTCTGCCTTAGCGGCAGTTCCCTGTCCGTTTTCAGGACCGCAAACTTCAGATCCTTTGAAGCCTTCAGGATGGTGCCCTTCAGTTCCTCCTCGATGACAGTCTTTGCCTCGAGCATGAAGAAAGAACACTCCTCCGGAACCTCTTCGCCCCACTCTATGTCCCGTCCTCTTACGTCGAGCGTAAGACTGCCCATTCCGGTCACTTCGTAATACTTGAGTTCTTTTGTCGAACCCTTGGGAAGGAATTCTCCGTCCGAAATGTATTCGATGTCTTCTTTGAGGAGCTGTCTCGTGTTCTCCGTTATGAGGAGCTGGCCTCCGATCGTAAGGGCTTCGAGTCTTCCCGCAGTGTTGACGGGCGAGCCCATGCAGCCGTACTTCATCTTCTTTTCGGAGCCGATGTTGCCGACAACGACGCTGCCGGTATTGATGCCGATACCCATTTCGAGATCGGGATAACCGTTCTCACGGTTCCATTCGTTTACTTCCTTAATGGCGTTCTGCATCTCGATCCCGCAGCTCACCGCAAGGGCCGCATGGTCCGGCCATTCCTTCGGTGCGCCGAAAACGACGAAGATGCCGTCACCCAAAAACTCTATGACGGTGCCGTGATATTTCTCTATGACGGATACCATCTTCTCGAAATAATGATTCAGGAGATTTATCAGCCTCTGCGCAGACATCGTTGTCGCGAGCGCCGTAAATCCCCTGAGATCGCTCATCAGGATGGTGACTTCCTGGGTAACGCCGCCGCGCTTCTGGCCTTCGGAGGTCGTGAGCACGTAGTCGGCGATATCAGGCGAAGTGTATCTGGCGAAAGCCGATTCCACCTTTATGAGCTTCGTAAGATCGGTGATGACGATCAGATACAAAGAGACGTCTCCCTTGTAATAAGTCAGCCTGACGTGAAGGTTGTGGACCTGACCTTCATTGCTCACGTAATCGACGATCGCTTCCTGGGAAGTGAGCTTCTGCGTTACCGCGTCGATGAAGAGCTGGATCAGGTCGTCGTTGCCTTCAACGTAAGGGATGGCGTCCCATATCTTTATGTTGCTGTTTGCGGGGATCCCGAAAAGCTTCTCGGCCGACGGATTGGAGTCCATGAGCACTCCCGAAGAAGAGACGACGCAAACCGCATCATCGGTGTTCTCGAAGATATACTTGATCTGTTCGGCAGGTATATTGTCAAACATGACGCCTCTCCATCCGGCCGGGAAGTCATCCCGGTCTTACCGCAATCACCCTGTCAGCAGTATCTGACAGAAATCCTTATCAGCTGTTGTAAAGATCGTTGATCTCCTTGCAGGCTGAAAGGTAGTCGTAAGTAAGCTTTCTCAGACGGTAAGAAAGATGCTTTAAGATCATCTCGACCTTGACCGGAGTATCCTTGAAGAGCTGCTCGAGTCCTTCGGGACGTACGATCTCGACATATGTGCCGTCTTCTTCGGAAACAGCCGTTGCGCTCCTGGGCTCGTCTGCGATCATGCCCATCTCGCCGAAGAAGGATACCGGATAAAGATCCGTGAGCTTGTTCTGTCTGTCGCTGCCGAAATTGCTGTAGATGCCGACAACACCGCCGTAAACGATGTACATACACTTGCCGGTCTCGCCTTCCTTGAAGATGATCGTGCCCTTGTCATAAGTCTCGATGGCTGCAGCCTTCTGGTCCTTAAGTCCTGCAGATGCCTCGCGGAGAGCTTCTGCGGAAGGCTTCTCGATGTTGTTCTTGCCGGAAGAATAGTAGTCGATATACTTCTTGATCTTGGAGAAGATGGAATCGCTCTTCTTGTCCTGGGCAGCGCGGACTTCCTTTAAAACACCGGCAAGGATGTCATACTCTGCGGACAGCTCCTTGATCCTGACTCCGAGATGCTTCATGATAGCGTAGATCATGTCGGGATTCTCGGCAAAGAAGGTTTCAAGCTCGTCGCTCGAGATCTCTTCCGTGCTTACATCTTCCTTGGCAACGATGGTCGTGCTCCTGGGATAGGATTCGATCGCAGCCATCTCGCCGAAGAACTCGCCGGGATTGAGGATGGTCAGTGAGTGCTCGTCGTCTTCGCCGTAGTTCACGATGACTTCAACGCTTCCTTCGATGATCTTGAAAAAGCTGTTGCCCAGATCGCCCTGCTTGAATATAACTTCACCCTTTTTGAACTGTTTCTGTGTACTCATAAAAGAGACCCCTTTCGTCAATCTAATATAATATTTATTTTAATATAGGACAGTCAAAAAATCTTATCTTTTCGGGCAAAATTCACATAATCTTTATCAACGATTAAATGTTTGTTCTTTCCGCCTGATCAGCCCGCCGAAAAGAGCATATTCAATAATCGGCCTGCATACATTAAAATTATAAGAGGCATTGTTTCACGGCTGACGTCATAAAGTGGTGTTTAATGGACGACGAAAAAGCGCTCATCTATCAGAATATCATCGAGAATCTCTCCGACGGAGTGATCGTTATCGGGTTCGACAGCAGGGTCGAGACCTGTAATGACTCTGCCTGCGACATGCTGGGCATCAAATCTGACAACATCATCGGCAAGACGATCGCAGGACTCATGACCGAGATCGAAGGCAACGATGACTTTTTCGAGCTGCTCCTCGACGTTATCTACCTTAAGAAAAAGGTCTCGAAGACCGTCACGTTCACCGACGGCAAGCAGCTGAAACATCTTAAGGTGACCACGACTTTCATTACCGCAGGCAACGAAGAGACAAACTTCGTCGTGGTCGTTTCCGACCAGACAGAGGTCACAAACCTTATCATAAGGAACAAGAGCCTTGCCACGCAGATAACCGCTCTCATGAATTCCTTCGTTGAGGTCATGGTAACCGCAGTCGAAGAAAAATCGGCATACAACGCAAACCACACAAAGAATATGGTCAGGTACGCCGAGGCCTATCTCGACTGGCTGTCGTCACACGGCGAACTTGCAAAGAACACCTCCAGGAACACCGGACCTCTTCTCATGAGCGTCTGGCTCCACGACATAGGCAAGCTCCTGATCCCCCAGGAGGTAATGGATAAAGCCACAAGGCTCGGCGCGCATCTCGTCACCGTCATGACAAAGCTCGAGATCGCGCGTCTCATGATAAAGAACCGCATCCTTTCAGGCGAGAAGACCAGGGATGAGGGCGAAAAGGAACTCGCCCGCCTCGGCAGGCTCGAAAAGCTGATAATCTCAGCAAATACCGCACCCGTACTCGATGAGGAAACGATAGAACAGCTTAAATCCGTTGCGGACGTTGATCTCATGACATCCGACGGCGGCACCACTCCCCTTTTCTCACCCGAAGAACTCGAGGCGATAACAGTCGCCAGGGGAACCCTCACCGCCGAAGAGCGGCACATCATCGAATCGCATGCCTCGCTGACTGCAAAGCTCCTGTCAAAAATGGAATTCGTCGGTGACTATAAAAACGTTCCCGCCTGGGCATCCGCGCACCACGAATATCTCGACGGCACGGGTTATCCCAAAAAGCTCTCGGGAGACGAGATCCCCTGGGAGACGAGGCTTCTCACGATAATAGACATTTACGATGCACTTACGGCAGACGACCGGCCTTATAAGCCGCCGATGTCGCCGGAGCAGGCCTTCAAGATACTTGAAGACATGGCAAAGAAGGGCAAGATAGACGCGAAGATACTTAAGAGTTTCATCAAGAGCAACGCCTGGCGCAAGACAGTGAGGTATACGGATATGAAGAAGATAGAGATAGAGGCAAAGAAAGAGAACCTGGAAGAGGTCCTTGCTTTCATCGACGGTTATTTGGAGGAAGTCGAATGCCCGATGAAGAAGCAGATGCAGATCGATCTCGCGGTGGAGGAGCTGTTCGTCAACGTCGCCCTCTATGCTTATGCACCCGGAACGGGTGACGTCGTGATCGAGATCGGCCTCAGCGAAGACAGATCACAGGTCCTAATCACGTTCATCGACTCAGGCATCCCTTACGATCCGCTCGCGAAAGAGGATCCCGATGTCACACTCCCCGGCGAGGAGCGCCAGATCGGCGGCCTGGGCATCTTCCTCATCAAGCAGTACATGGATGACATCCGCTACAGATTCATCGACGGCTGCAACAATCTCACGATAGTTAAAAATCTGGAATAACCTTTTAAAGAGGTGTCTTAAATGAGCAACAACATAAAGAAAATGTCAGACCGGGAGAAGAAGCGTCATTCCCTCTCGGCTAAGACCGTCCGTTCCACCGTCGTAAGCTGCATACTCTTCGGCCTTATAATCCAGCTGGTGGCCCTGTCGTTCTACGCATATTCCTTCACGAAAAAATACATCGAGATTGCCCATGCCACTGCGATCCAGGCACGCTCGTCGGCAATGCACGGTTCTGACGTCGTAAGTTTTTCGCGCAGCATCATGAATATCTATAACGGCCTGAGCGATGAAGACCGCGCCAAGATCGGCACGCCGGAATACAGGGCGTTCTTTGAACACCAGGACATGGAAAAGGGCGGTCTTTACGATGTTCTGGTACACATGCTCGATAATGTCGGAACATACGACGAGATAGCTTACATATATGTCGGAATGTTCGATCCCGAAAACAACGCGATCGTCTACATGGTCGACACCGACAAGAATCCGGAGACAAAGCAGATGCCGGGCGATTGGGAACCCGCCAACGTCAAAGGCATGCAAAAACTCCTGAACGGCACGGAAGACGAGACACTATACTACTTTGACAACACTGAGAAATACGGGCTTCTTTGCACGGTCGCAGTCCCCATCAACGATAAAGCCGACGGAAGCCTTGTATCGTTCATGTTCGTTGACATCTCGATACATAACATTATCGTAGGTATGGGAAACCTCTCCTTCCAGCTTACCGTCGTATTCCTCGTCATAACCTTCCTTCTTGCATGGTTCCAGACAAAACTCATAAAGACAAAGCTTGTCGAACCTATCAACAAGATAGCCGAAGCTTCCCAGAATTACGTCAAGGACAGACAGGAAGGCATTGATAACAAAGAGCACTTCTCAGACCTCAACATCCACACAAAGGACGAGCTCGAGAACCTCGCCGTAACGATGAAAGACATGGAACATGACCTCTCCGAGTATGAGGCGAACCTCACAAAGATAATCGCCGAAAAAGAGCGTATCGGAACCGAACTCTCACTTGCCACGGCAATCCAGTCGGCAATGCTCCCCCATATCTTCCCTCCCTTCCCCGACAGGACTGAATTCGACATCTTCGCAACGATGGAACCTGCAAGGGAAGTCGGCGGTGACTTCTACGATTTCTTCCTGATCGACAATGACCATCTCTGCCTCGTAATAGCGGACGTATCCGGCAAAGGCATTCCCGCGGCCCTCTTCATGATGATCTCCAAGACGATCCTTCAGAGCTGCGCAATGCTCGGCCAGTCGGCTGCAGACACCCTCATGAAGACAAACGAGGCTTTAAGCACGAATAACAATGTCGACATGTTCGTCACGGCATGGGTCGGCATCCTTGAGATCTCCACGGGAAAGCTCACAGCCGCAAACGCCGGACACGAATACCCGATAATAAAGCATGAAGGCAGACCGTTCGAACTCTACAAGGACAAGCACGGCTTCGTAATAGGCGGAATGCCCGGAAGCAAGTACAAGGAATACACCGTCGATCTGAAACCAGGCGACAGGATCTTCGTATACACAGACGGCGTTCCTGAAGCAAACAACAAAGACAACAAGATGTTCGGTACAGACCGCATCCTCGTTGCCCTTAACAGCGATCCTGATACGTCAGCCGAAGGTCTGATAAAGAACGTCAGGGCATCAGTCGGAGATTTCGTAAAAGACGCGGAACAGTTCGACGATCTTACGATGCTGAGCTTCACTTACAACGGAACACAGAAAGAAGAATAAAACTATAGCTACTGCTCATTACCGGCCGTCAAGGGCCGCCTGAAGCTGACCTGAAGGTCCCCTTGACCGCCTGCATAGCAGGTGCTTTTTTGTGCTCAAGAGGGGCAAGTCCCTCCATGCATCTAGGATGCCCGGTTAGTAATATGAAGACCAAAATGCAGCAACCAAATGGGCTATAAATTATTTATTCATCTGTAGTGAGTGTTGATTATCATATCAACCAGCTTTACATTAAGAGGCATGGTATCTGATTCAAATGTATAAAACAATCTGTCTCCCAAAATGATACCTTCCTGACTGTAATCGTTGGCTCTGGTCAACATTTCTTCTGTATACTCGTGATCACCCAGTTTCCCGCAATGTTCATGATAAAGAATCCTTCTGTCGCTCATTCTTAGGATAGTAAAGTCAGGATGGATTATCTTCTTCCCCACTTTCAACGGACATTCGTATCTGTATGGAATACCATTAGCTCTCAGCCTGTCGGCAATGATGACTTCAGACTTTGATCTGACACGTTCACCTTTGGCTGTGTAGAATTCCGGTGAACCCTTTTTAAAAAGCTTGTGTACATATGGAGTATCCATCCATTTTTGTGCATATGAGTCATCCGCTGACACAATAGGCTTTGTATAAGCTTTCCGGCCATCCGACAGTTGATCAAATACGTCCTCTGCAAGTTTTTCGGGATATATCTTCTGCATCTTCTCTATAGCAATCAGTTCCTGTTTCATTGCTTGCAAAACTTTCTTGAGATAATTCTTTTGAAGTAACTCTGCAATGATCTCACTGTCTTCTGATGTCAGATATTTCACGTATGTTTTGTTTTCAAACAAATAGTAATATGAGTTGCCATGTTCTTCTCTGACATTTATCCTACCTTCAGAAGAATGTGCCAATTTCTTCTCTATTTCCTCAATGCTTTTCTGCAACAATCTATATCTGACATTAAGATCTTTTCTGATGTTGATAGCCATATGTTCACCTCCCTTCTTGTGATGAGATTATATGACCTTGCCAACAAGAAATGTGTACAAATTGCGCTTCAAGCGATTTTTACCCCTAAAATTGAGACTATACAGTGGTCGTGAGACTAGTCTCAATTTTTCGTTAATACTGATTGTTAAATCTCAGTCTTGATAGTTTTGATTTTTTCTTATTTTGTGGGGGGCAAAAAATCAGAAAAACGTCATTTCTTGATTCTTTTCGATCATACAGAAAGAGAAAAATCAAAACGCATAACGTTATTTTTCAAAAATGAAAATTCCTTGCAATAAGTAACCGCCGCAAGGGGACTCGCGGCGGCTGGAGGTAAAGTGCATTCCGGGTATTCGGGTGACCGGAAAACAGTATTATGAAAAGAACTGGTTATTACTTCTCTTATCTGTTACTGTCTCTTGTTTCCTTTCTTGGAAAGGATGTCGAAGACTACTGCGGCAAGGAGTACCGCGCCCTTAACGATCTTGATCCAGTCCTGGTCGATGGACATCAAGGACATGCCCTGGTTGATGACACCGATGAGGGCGGCACCGATTACCATTCCCATGACCGTTCCTGAACCGCCGTATGCGGAAACACCGCCGACGATACAAGCTGCGATCGCGTCCATTTCGAAGTTCTGTCCTGCAAAGGAGTTTGCCGAACCGAATCTTGCAGTAACGATGAGTGAGGCAAGAACCGTAAGGACTGCCATGTTGAGGTAAGCGCAGAACATGACGAGCTTATTGTTGATACCTGAAAGTCTTGCTGTCTCTGCGTTTCCGCCGACAGTCATGAAATGACGTCCGATGGTCGTCTTCTCTGTGATGATTCCGTAGATGATGAGAACTGCGATGATCCAGATGAGAACTACCGGGATGCCGCCGTCCATTGCGAGCTGGTAAGCAAGGATAAGGATTACCGCTACTTCAAGAACGCTCTTTCCGATAACGAATCCGAGAGGATCTGCCTGATATCCCTTCTTTACCTTGTTGGCACGGGTGGAGATGTTGATGTAGACAACAGCTGCAGCACCAATAACGCCGAGGACGATGCAAGGGATGTTGAGCGTGCCCCATGCCGACTCGAAGATCCTTCCGGAGAAGATGCCGAGAAGTTCGGGCGGGAAGTTTGAGATGGCGCTGGTATCGGATACGGAGATGAGGATCTGGGTACCGAGACCTCTGAATGCGAGATAACCTGCGAGGGTTGCAATCCACGGAGGTATCTTGAGGTATGCGATGAGGAAACCTAAGATGGCACCGTAGATAACGCCTACTACTACAACGAGGATGAGAGTGAGAGGTGTGTTGACGTGCTTGATGACGGAAAGAACACCTGCGATCGCACCCATGAAGCATACGAAGGAACCAACGGAAAGGTCGATGTTACCGCCGGTGAGCATGCACATGAGCATACCGACACCGAGGATGAATACGTATGCGTTCTGTTCGATGAGCGATGTAACGTTCGAGGGAGTGAACATGTTACCGCCGGTCATTATCGTAAAGAAGACGTAGATTACGATAAGTGCTATGGTCATTACGTTCTTTTTAAGAACATTCTTTATGCTGAACGTGTTCATGCTTTAGCACCTCCCTTATCTGCAGCTTCTGTTGCGGCAGTCTTCTTGGCACCCTTTCTGCGCATCTGCATGATGACGTCGAAGAGGACTGCGATGAGGAGAACCAGACCCTTGACTACCGTCTGATAGTTAGGAGGTGTGTTCGCGATGACCATGCCCTGGTTGATAATACCGCAGAGAGCAGCACCGATGATAACACCGCCGATGGAACCTGTTCCGCCGTATGCGGAAGCGCCGCCGATGAAGCATGCTGCGATCGCATCCATCTCATAACCGAGACCGTAAGTAGGCTGTGAACCCATGAGTCTTGCGATGTTGAGGACGCCTGCGAAACCAGCGAGAAGTCCCATGAATGTGTATGCACTGAACATTACCATCTTTGTGTTGATACCGGAAAGTCTTGTTGCCTTCTCGTTACCGCCGACAGCATAGAGGTTACGTCCGAGTGTGGTCTTGGATGTGATGTAAGCGAATACGCCGAGTACGAGGGCGATCCAGATGAGAACCGTGGGGATACCCTTGTAGTTTGCGAGCTTATTTCCGATCCAGATAACTACTGCATCGATGAGAACCGTCTTGACTATGACGCTTATAAGCGAATCTACCTTGTAGCCCTGATTGATCAGTCTCGTGCGGTTAATAAACGTGAATACCGTATAACCTACTGCAATGAGGATCGCTACACACATACATGTCTTGTTGAATGATGTTGCAGGTCCGACTCCGGCGAGGAAATCAGGAATATAGCAGCTGTCGCCTCCGCCGAATATGTTAAGGAATGTCTTATCACTGATCTGATAAGCGTAACCCTTCATTATGATGTTCGCGAGTCCTCTGAATGCCAGCATGCCGACAAGGGTTGCGATGAAAGGCGGAACCTTTATAAATGCGATCCAGTAGCCGTGCCATGCACCGACCAGAAGTCCCATGAGGAGCATTGCGATTACAGCGAGGGGCCAGGGAAGGTTTGCTTCCATGATGATGGCGCCGACACCGCCTGCGAGACAGACGACAGAACCTACTGAAAGGTCGATGTTACCACCTGTCAAGATACAGAGGAGCATACCTGTTCCGAGTACGAAAACGTATGCATTCTGTGAGATTACGTTGTTGATGTTCTGAGGTAATAATGACCTGCCGCCAGTCAGGAAATAGAAGATTATGACTACTATGACAGTAGCGATAAGCATCATGTATTTTCTCAGGAAGGTTACTACTTTATTTCCACCCATCGTTATGCCTCACTTCCCGACTTAACAATGCAAGCCATGATGTTCTCTTGTGTTGCCTCGGAAGCTTTCATCTCTCCTACGATCTTAGCCTGGTTCATGATGTAGATCCTGTCACTCATGCCGATGACTTCAGGAAGCTCGGATGAGATTACGATGACTGATTTACCGGCCTTTGCCAAATCGTTGATGATGCAGTAGATCTCGTACTTTGCACCTACGTCGATACCTCTCGTCGGTTCGTCGAGGATAAGTACGTCAGGATCCGCAAACATCCACTTCGCGAGGAGGACCTTCTGCTGGTTACCGCCTGAGAGGTTTCCTACGAGCTGCTCGACGGAAGGAGTCTTCGTCTTGAGTTTCTGTACATAATCCTCTGCTACCAGGTATTCCTTATCCTTGTCGATAAAGCTTCCCTTGCTGATAGCATTGAGATTTGCAAGTGTCGTGTTTGTCTTGATCGAGTTCGTGAGGACAAGACCATTGCCCTTACGGTCTTCGGTAACGTATGCAAGTCCTGCTGCGATTGCCTGCTTGGGGCTCTTCAGTACGACATGTTCACCGCGGAGTATCAGGGTTCCGGATATACCGATACCATATGAACGTCCGAAGATACTCATCGCAAGCTCGGTACGGCCTGCGCCCATGAGTCCGTAGATTCCGACTACCTCACCCGCACGTACGTTGATCGATACGTCGTCTACTACTTTTCTTTCGGCAAATTCGGGATGGTATACGGTCCAGTTCCTGACTTCCATCATGATGTCGCCGATCGGGACGTCATGACGCTTCGGGAAACGGTCCGTGATCTCACGGCCTACCATGCCCTTGATGATCCTTGACTCTGAGATATCCTCAGTCTTTGCATCCATCGTCTCGATCGTGGAACCGTCTCTGACGACAGTGATCTTGTCTGCTACATAAGAGACCTCGTTGAGCTTGTGGGAGATGATGATCATCGTCATTCCCTCGCTCTTGAGCTTCTTCATGAGGTCTAAGAGAGCTCTTGAATCGGTCTCGTTGAGTGATGATGTAGGCTCGTCGAGGATAAGGAGCTTGGCGTGCTTAGCCAGAGCCTTCGCAATCTCTACGAGCTGCTGTTTACCTGTACCAATATCTTTAATAAGTGTTTTCGATGAATCTTCAAGACCTACCATCTCGAGGTATTTGTCTGCCTCGGCATAGGTCTTGTTCCAGTCGATACACCACTTGCTTCCCTGTTCATTTCCGAGGAACATGTTCTCGCCGATCGTCATGTAAGGGATCAGCGCGAGCTCCTGGTGGATAATTACGATTCCTTTTTTCTCGGAATCCTTGATGTTATGAAATTCGCATACTTCGCCGTCGTAAACTATGTCGCCTTCATAGGTGCCATACGGATAAATACCGCTGAGAACGTTCATCAATGTCGATTTACCGGCACCGTTCTCGCCGACCAGCGCGTGAATCTCCCCCTCTTCAACCTGAAGGTTGACGTTGTCGAGAGCCTTAACGCCCGGAAAAGTTTTGGTTATGCTCTTCATTTCAAGCAAAACTTTTGCCATGTGTCGCCTCTTTCGTATAGATTTATAAGCTTTGAGTTTGTTTATCGTTCAAAGTAAAGTCACAACCCCAATATACAGGCGGGGTCTCCCCCGCCTGCAAAGGGCTTTAAACTACTTGATTAAGTAATGTCAGCTTCGGTGTAGTAACCGGAGTCGAGAAGGACTGTCTTGTAGTTGTCTGCTGTAGCGTATGTAGGCTTGCAGAGGTAAGAAGGAACGGTCTTAGCGTTGTTGTTGTATGTTGATGTATCGTTAACGTCAACTGTCTCACCCTTAAGGATCTGACCTACCATCTTAACAACCTGGGAAGCGAGTGTACGTGTATCCTTGAATACGGACATGGACTGCTTGCCAGCGAGCATGTTCTTAACGTTAGCCTTGTCACAGTCCTGACCTGTGATAATAGGATATGTACCGTTGTAGTTGGAAGCGAGAGCGTTCTCAACGCCGAGAGCTGTAGAGTCATTGGAGCAGAGCCAGATGTCTACGTTTGTGCCGTCAGCATAGTTGGAAGCGAGGATGTTCTCTGCTCTGGACTGAGCTGTCTCTGTCTTCCAGGAAGGTGTAGCAACTTCTTCGAATGTCTTCTGACCGGAAACTACGTTGAGTGTGCCGTTCTCGATGTAAGGCTTAAGAACGTCATAAGCGCCGTTGAAGAAGAAGCCTGCGTTGTTGTCACCGGGGTCACCAGCTGTGAACTCGATGTTGTAAGTTGTGGTTGCATTAGCGAGGTCAAGAGTATCTACAACATACTGACCCTGGATAGTACCAACCATGTAGTTGTCGAATGTTGCATAATAGTCAACGTTTGCGTTGTCCATGAGGAGACGGTCGTAAGCGATGACAGGGATCTTCTTTGCAGCAGCCTTATCAAGAGCTGAGCCGAGTGAAGAACCTTCGATAGCAGCGATAACGAGAACCTTACAACCGGAGTTGATCATGTTCTCAACCTGAGAAAGCTGTGTAGCTACGTCGTTGTTAGCATACTGAAGATCTACTTCATAACCTGCAGCCTCGAGCTCCTTCTTCATGTTGTCGCCGTCCTGATTCCATCTCTGGAGATCCTTTGTAGGCATTGATACACCAACCTTGTTCTTTCCTGAACCGGCTGCGCATCCTGTCAATGCTGTAAATGCGATTGCAGCACAAAGAATTGTTCCAACAATTTTCTTTGCTTTCATTGAGAAATTCCTCCTAAAAAATGATGTTGGCACTTCTTGCCACGTACACCTTAACATGAGGTATATAGGAGTTGCATATCGAGATTCTTGATATTTTTGGCGAAACGGCATAAGGTTCTGAGGCAATTTAGCACAATCTTGTAGTACATCTGACAAGATTGACAAGATTGTGCTAAATACGACAAAAATGCCACAAATCTAACACTGAGGTGGAAATTAATTATATTATTCAGGCGCGCGCACACATGCGCACGGCATCTGATAACAAGATAATCCTGCCAGTGAAAATACCGGTCTTAACCGGCGTTCATGTAGACTTCTTCCCTGAGATGGAAACCGCTGTCGATTATTATGCTGTCCAGGTTCTCGATCGTAACGGCGGAAGGTTCTATCGCTATATATGGAATGTCCTGACCGCCGTCGAAGAATAACTCCGTCTGTCCCAGAGACTCACCGGACGCTAGCTTTACCGCGCATTCCGCTGCCAGGTGCGCGAGCTTTTCGACGGGCTTATAGACCGTCACGAGCTGTGTACCTTCGACCAGTCTCTGACATGCCTCAAGATCGCCGTCCTGACCGGTGACAAAGATCCTGCCGGCATAACCTCTCTCAGCCAGGGCATGGATCGTCTCACCCGCAAGCGCGTCATTTCCGCACATGATGGCATCTGCTCCGGCTATCTCATCGAAATGCTCGTTTACGAAATCGTATGCAAGCTCAGGCTTCCAGTTGTCACAGTTATACTTGAGGGTGATGTTCATTCCGTGCTCTTCGCAGACAGCATCAAACCCGTTCATTACCTGGGGAACGTTGTAATCCGACTCGGGTCCCATTATCTCCACGATGTTGCCGCCGTCCTCAACATTGGCGCAGATCGCCTCGGCCATCTGTCTGCCTACCGATTCGTTATCGAAAGAAATATAAAGATCGGCGCCGGCATTCATTACGAGTCTGTCGTAGCAGATGACGGGAATGCCTTTATCGCTTGCTTCCTTTACGATATCGGAAAGCGCGTTCGCATCGGCCGTTATGATGACGATGGCATCGACTCCCCTCTCAATGAAGAGCTTGATGTGGGATATCTGGGTGGCAACATCACCGCCTGCGGACTGGACATTTACTTCTGCACCAAGTTCATTGGCCGTTGACACGAATACGTCACGGTCCCTGGTCCAGCGTTCGATTACAAAAGAGTCGAAAGACAGTCCGATGGTGCACACCTCGTTCTTGGTGGTCGGTGTGACTTCCTTTACTTCCGGTCCTTTGCATCCGGTGAAAAGAAATATCGTTATTACCAGCAAAAATGCGGTGATCCTGCGCCTCATCTCTTGCCCTCCTTGTATTCGGTGGGGGTGACACCCGTATTTTTCTTGAATATGCGGCTGAAATAGTTCGGATCCGAATAACCGACCTCCGAGCAGATCTCCTTCATGGACATGTTCGTTCCTTCGAGGAGCTCTCTTGCCTTTGCGACCCTGACGCCGGTCAGATAGTCGGTGAAAGTAACGCCGGTCTGCGTCTTGAACACCTTGCTGAAATAGAACGGGCTGATGTCGTACATGCCGGAGATATCGTCCAGGGAGATGTCTTCCCGGAAATGCGTGTCGATGTACTTTTTCGCCTTCTCGGCAACATCTTCGGTCTTTGCGGCATTGGCTGCGTTGATCATGTTGACGGCACGCTCGATGTGGCTTAAGAACCACAGACGGAGCTCATCGTAACTCTTCATGGAATTGATCTCGGGAAGGTATTCGCTCCTGGACATGAAGTGATAGACGTGACCGCCGTTGCTGTAGGCCAGACGCTCGCCCCAAAGCACGAATTCAAGCACCTTCAGACAGATGTCGGACATGGCGCCGCCTGAAGATCTTTCCATCCAGTCGAAGAACAGATTTGCCTGCTCCTGCGCTCTGGATACATCGCCCTGAGCGATGGCATCGAAAAGATCCTTTTCGGTCTTCAGAGGATAATCCGTATCGTATTCGCAGCCCTCCGGAAGGTCGACGGCTTCCGCAACCGTCTGCTTCGTTTTAACGAGCACGGAAAGCGCCTCGCTGTATGAATCCGCCATGTTTTCGAGAGGTTTTACGGGGCCGATCCCGATCCTGAAATCGATGCCCAGCGCATCGGATAATTCCTTCTGCACTTTGCTCGCGGAATCAACGATCTTCTGGTATTCCTCAGGTGTCAGGGAGGTCTTTGCACAGGGAATCAGAACGGGGATCTTGTTGCCCATTACAGAGCCCGTGATGCACTTGAAATTGTCGGAGATAACGAGAAGGACCGTCTCGTAATTCTTCTGTGTCTTGACGCTCGCGGGGACCGCGCCGCGCATGTATCCGCCGGGTTCCCTGTCACCGCCGACGATGGCGAGCATAAGACCGTACTTCTCGTCGATCTCAAGGAGCTTCTTGTATTCTTCGATATTCTCTTTGAAATGCTCATGCGACAAAAGGTCCTGGATAAGGCCGTTCTCGATGATGGGCACGATGGAATCGAGCTTTTCCTTGATCTCGAGTTCCCTTGTTCTCTGCTCTCTTACGCGGTCGACCTCAGCCATTGCCTTTTTGAGAACGGCAACGATCTGAGCCTTGTCGAAAGGCTTGTTTATATAGTCGATGACGCCGAGATTCAAAGCCTGTTTCGCATAATCGAATTTATCGTATGCGGATATGATCACGAACACGATATTAGGGTTCGTGCGGCGTATCTCCTTCATGGCGTCGATACCGTTGATACCGGGCATTCTGATGTCCATGAATGCGATGTCAGGACGCACCTCATCAGCGAGCTCGATAACGTGTCTTCCGGTCTTTGCTTCGAATGTCTCGAACGATCCCGGAAATTCCTTATCCACTATGAACTTAAGCGACTCTCTTACGATGCCCTCGTCATCTGCGAGCATGAGCTTATACATTTGCATCCTCCAGCGGTATCTTTATCGTAACGTGTGTTCCTTCATTCTTGCGGCTCTTCATCTCGAAGACTTCTTTGTTGTTGTAGTAAAGGTCGAGCCTTGCCATTACATTCGTTATTCCGACGCCTCTTGTCTCTGAAGGGCGCTTCTCATGGTTCATTATCTTCTCGATTATCTCTTCGTCTGTGCCGATTCCGTTATCGCTTACACGGATGCAGCACATCTTGTCCTCGCGGTAAACGGAAAGCGTTACCTTGCCTTCGCCGAGTTCAAGGTCCTTGATGCCGTACTTGATCGAGTTTTCGACCAGAGGCTGGATGATCATTGACGGAACCATAACGTCAAGCAGGCTCTCATCGATGTCCTTCTCGAAAAGCATCTCCCCCGCATATCTTACGTTCAGGATGTACATGTAGGAATCGACGAGCTCGATCTCCTCCGAGAGTTTTACGGTCTCGGAACTCTTTTTAACATTATATCTGAAGAAGTCCGCCATATTCCTGATGTACTCTACGGTCCTGTCCGCACCCTCCATCATGGCGAGCTGGGCGCCTGCGTTGAGCGTGTTGAAAAGGAAATGCGGGTTTATCTGCGACTGCAGATACTTGAGCTGGGCATCCTTAAGGTGCGTCTCCATGAGAAGGTTCTTTTCCTTCATTTCGCTCTGCGTGATGAGCTGCGTTCTGATACGCGCGATGTAGTCCTTGATGGATGCGAGCATCTCGTTGAATGCCCTGGTCACCTTACCTACCTCGTCTTCCGAGATGACCTCGAGAGGTTCAACGTTCTCGGGGCTTCCCTGGGAGATCTCCTCGGCCTTTGCCGACAGCCTGGTAAGAGGTCTCGTTATTGTATTCGTCAGTATGATGATGAGCAGGATGTTCATTACGGACGCGACCGCGAAGATGAGCATGCTCATGATCTCCGTATATCTGAGGGAGTTCACGAGGGCATTGTAATTGGTGGAGTTCGTCCTGAACTGTTCGTTGTTTACCGAATAGATGTATGTGTTGAGATAATCCTTGATCTTGCTGCATTCGTTAAATTTCGCGGTATATTCGTCAATGTTTCTTCCGCGCTTTGCGAGGATCGCCTCATCCGCCGTCTTGAGATACGTTTCGAGCATGTATCTTATGTCTCGTTCGGCAAGTTTTACGTTGTTGTCTATTACGCTGTTATTAAGGTCTTTCATGAGCATGTTCATGCTCTGTGTGGACGCGTAATAGAGCTCGAGATCGTCGGTTCCCTTTGTCTCGAGATAACCCGTGAGACCGGTGTGGATCTGGTTCAGGTTATCCTGGAGCTCGTTCAGACTGATGTTGCTCGCGAATACCTGGTTGATCTTGTCCAGCGCCCCGTTCAGGTTAATGTAGATAAAAACGTTTACGAGCATCGCGATCACGGACGTAGCAAGGAACACCGCGACGAGCTTACGTGAGATCTTCATGTTCGCAAAGAAATTAGCCTTCATCCGCAGCTGCCTCCGGATCGTAGCTCGATAAGTTCTCGCGGTTTATGAGGATAAAATTCGAAGGATAGTACTGGCTGACAAAGCCCGTCTCATAGTACTCGTTTAATGCCTTGACACACTGTCTCGCAAGGGTCTTCGTCTCTATCGCGAACGTTGAATATACAGAGCCCCTGTCGATGGCTTTCCTGATAGTCTCGGAGTCGTAATAACCAAGAATCGTGGTCTTTCCTACCAGGTTTTTATCAACGACGCACTGGATCGCGCTCTCGGTCGTTCTGTCGTTCAGGCATATGATGACATCCGGTATCTTATCAAGGCTGTCAAGGATGTTCATTACGTCCTCTTCCGAAGCGAACGGTGTTGATGTGTCTACGACGCTCGATGAAAGGCTGATGTTGCGTCCCGTCATGGCCTGCTGGATCGCCGAGTGTATGATATCGTCGGCATTTCCGTCATCGCTGTCCAGAAGGATAAGGGCGGAAAGAGGATATGTCTTCTTCTCCTCGCCTATCGCAACGAGCTGGTCGCCGTATTCGCTGCCCAGAGTATAGTTGTTGAGGCCTATGTAACTATTTCTTGAAGAACCATTGCAGTCTGAGAGCACGGTAACAACGGGGATTCCCTTCTCAGTTGCCTTCTCGATGAGCTGCACGGTCTCTTCGGAATCGTCGCCTTCCAGGATGATCCCGTCGACCCTTGAACTGATGGCGATATCGATCCTGTCCGCCTTTGAATAGCTCGTGGAAAGATTCTGCCCCGTCATCTCGACATAACAGTCGTTCTCCTTGGCATACTCGGAGATCTCTTTGTAGATCCTGTTGGAAAGCTGGCTGTCAGGGTCTTCAGCGATATAGGCATAGAGTCTCGGATACTCCTCGTAGACCTCTTCCCTGACTTCGCCCAGACGTCCGATCATGTCCCTGTAATAGATCAGGCCCGCCACCGTCGCGAAAAAAAGAACGAGCACAACGCCCGCCAGGATAGTGACCGTGATCCTGTTCCTTGAGACTTTCATTATCTGCCGCAATTCCCGCCGTCTTATTCGCTGTCCCCGGCCTGAAAACCGTCAAGCCGGGGCAACGAGACAATTATACTCTATGAATCCCCGCTTGTCGCTTACGGAGATAAGGGTTGCGGCTGATTTTGCCCTGTCAGACGGTCAGTTCTTATGCCTCTTTTTGTAGTCGGAGCGGATGTCCTCCAGCATCTCCTCAGAATCCAGAGCATTGCTCATCGCCGCTGCGGAAACCGCGCCTCTTGCGCAGGACACCATCTTGCTCATGACCTTATAGTTGAGTGCTGTTCCCATGCTGTCGCATTCGTAAGTGACCGCCCTGCTCTTGTCGACGCCGAACTTGTCCGCAACGCTTACAGCATCGATGTTTGCGCCCAGGAAAATGAACTCCCAGTGGTTCCTTGCCTTCTTCTTTTCGACCATCTTCTTCACCTTTTCATAGGTGAATTCGCGGCTCGAATTCTCCATTCCGTCCGTTGTAATTATGAACAGCGTCTTTTCCGGAACGTCCTCTTCCCTTGCGTATTTGTGGATGTTTCCGATGTGGCGGATCGCGCCTCCGACAGCATCCAGAAGGGCTGTGGAGCCTCTTACGTAATATTCCTTTGCCGTGATGGGCTCGATCTTGGAAAGCGGTACCCTGTCATGGAGCACTTCCGACCTGTCGTCGAAGAGGACCGTTGATACCAGGGCCTCCCCGTCTTCCTTCTTCTGCTTCTCGATCATGGAGTTGTAGCCTCCGATCGTGTCTGCCTCAAGTCCGCACATTGAACCGCTGCGGTCCAGTATGAATACGATCTCTGTCAATCCCTTTTTCATCTTTATTTCCTCCGTTTTTCCGCTGCTTTCCGTGCAGCTGTTTGGTTGTTGAGTTCAGTATAGGTGGACGTGCACCGCCACTGGTCGCCTGGCAGGCGACATTTGCAGAGAGTCCTTGGGAAGTTAATTGGAACAGTTCCGGTTCTCCTGTTTTGACCGCACATCAGGAGCGCAAAAACCGCAAAGCCAATGTTTTAGGCACTTTTCGGGAATTCTGCTCGAAAACGCGAAAAACATTACATTTTCAGGATTTTTTTGTGTCAAATCGGTGTCTTTCTTTTATATAAAAGTACACATTTCAAGAAAAAGTGATATATTTGCAAACGTGGGGCACCTATGCCCTTCTATTAATGCGCGCTTCTCCGCGCGCGAAATAAGGAGAAAGAGAATAGACGGTCAGGAACAGGTGACAGCCGCACAGCAGGAGGTTAAGCCCGCTGTAAAGGCAAAGAAGCGCAAGAAGACTTCGACGGATTACGCGATCGAATTTTTGATCAAGATCGCGGTAACAGCCGTCATAGTCACAGTCTTATGCGTATTCGTTGTCGGGATCCACGTAAATCACGGCAACTCTTCCTATCCCATGATCAAAGACGGCGATCTGGTTATCACCTATAAGCTGTCTGATCTTCAGGGCGGACAGGAGATCGTCTACCGCCGTGACGGAGAAGTCCGCATGGGCAGGATCGTCGCTTTCGAGGACGATGAGGTGCAGATCATGAATCAGCGTCTCATGGTCAACGGCTACGAGGTCCTCGAAGACACCGTTTACCCCACATCGGCTGACGGTGCATCCATTTCTTTCCCCTATGTCGTTCCCCAAGACTCGGTATTCATACTCAATGATTACCGTTCCGACATGAACGACAGCAGAACCTTTGGCGCGATACCGCAGTCCGACTGTGAGGGTGAGGTCGTTATCATCCTCCGCCGGCGCGGGATTTAGCAATATTAAATTACTCTAAGAGGAGCAAAAAATGAAAAAGACAACAAAACTGTTATCAGCAGCGCTGGTAACCACACTCATCGCAGGCGTCCTGGCACTGCCCGCAGCCGCAGCAGGTACAAATTACACTCCTGTCAGCGCACAGAACACGTCATTTGACAAGTATCTGCTCGTAAAAGATGGCGAGAAGGCACCGGCGGTAACTTTCACTTATAATTTCGCTGCAGGCACCGCTATCGCAGCGACCGCTTCAACGATTCAGGTATATCCGGGTGTCGGAACACCTACAGCATCCGTTTCTTTCACAGCTTCAGACGCGGCAGAAACAACTTCGCTCAATGCTAATTACACAACATACAAGAAAACAGTTAATGTTGATTTCTCCGGAATTACATTTAAAGAACCCGGCGTATACCGTTACGTCATTACTGAAGATAACAACGCTGCTGCAGGAATCGTTTACGATGTCGATCCTGCAGATCCGACTACAGCATCCGGCGATCGTACCCGCACACTTGACGTATATGTTGAGGATGACCAGTTAACCACAGATAAGGATCATAAGAATCTTATCGTTACAAGTTATGTTATGTATAACGGCACTGTAACAACAGCTCCGCCGTCAGCAACAACAGGAACACAGGGAGCAGCTCTTACTGCTGCTACACCGGTACAGGCTCCGGCAGCAACACAGGCAAATGTTGCAGACGGCGCTACAAAGACAAACCGTATCGTTAACTATTTCGACTCTTACACGATCACATTCGGTAAAGAGGTAACAGGCAACCAGGGTTCAAGAGACAAGTACTTTGACTTTACACTGACATTAACTTCACCTGTTACAGAAACGGCTAAGGTTACTTTCCATAATGCTGACGGTACAGTTGCCGCAGACGTCAATGATGCAACAACAGTATCAGGAACCAATGTTCAGACGATTGATCTTACGGCAAATACAGCTGTAGCAACTCATTTCTATCTCCAGGACGGTCAGTACATTACAGTTTCCGGTCTTGCTGTAAACACGGAATATGCACTTACGGAGGCTGCAGAAGGCTATACCTCTACAGCAGGTATCGTAGAATCCCTTTCAACATTGGACTGGGATAAAGATCCTTCAACGGGAACTGACGGATTCGATGCTTTGACCGATTCCGTAAGCGGAACCATCACAACTGCAAACATCCACACAGGTTTCACAAACGACAAGCAGGGCGTCATCCCTACAGGCGTTCTCCTTAAGATCGCACCTGTTGCAGGCATTGCCTTCGTTGTTGTTGCAGGAGTTATCTTCTTCGCAGTCATGAGCGTTAAGCGCAGAGAGAGCGAAGAACTCGAGACAGAAAACCAGTAATAATTCCGGAACGCTCTTTGTATGAAGAAGTTCTGGATGACGATGAATCGTATCTATGACCGTGTCATGCTGGCGATCTTCGTTGCCGCTCTCCTGGTCGTAAGTTATGCATTGTACGACACACTGTATGTTTACGATCATGCGACGGACAGGAACTATCTGAACTTCAAGCCGGATCCTGATAATCAGGTAACCGATGTTCAGGCAGCAACGATAACGGATGATATGGTCGGATGGATCACTTTGGATGATACGTCCGTTGACTACCCGGTAATGCAGGGCAGTTCGAACATAGAGTATCTGAATACGGATCCGTTCGGAAACTATTCATTGTCGGGAAGCATATTCCTGGACAGCCGCAACGCAGGCGATTTCACGGACCCCTACTCCGTGATCTACGGACACCATATGGAATACAAGATGATGTTCGGTGCGTTGGACGACTACCTCGATCCTTCCTTCCTCGCCTCCCACACACACGGCAAACTGCTCGTGGGACGGGACGGAAAGACATCGTATGAACTTGAAGTGTTCTATGCGATGTCGGCGGATGCAAAGGATGAATATGTTTTCGAGCCTGATAAATACGAGCTTCTTCAGGAATACTTCAGAGAGCTTTCGATGGACAGACAGGAACGAATCATATGTCTGTCGACATGCGCGGGCGACGCTTCAACAAAAAGGATAGTCGTGTTTGCGTACTTATTAGGAACATAAGAAAGAGAGACAGCAAGTGAGAGTATTTGCAAAGACAATCAGATCTTTGACAAGAGCACTGACGGTCATAACGGCCGCATGTGTGATGCTCGCTGTATGTTTCTCAAACGCATTGGCAGCGTTCGACTACACACCTCTCGAGGTACCCGTACCTGTCAACTGCGAGATTTCAGGACGCTCCGCTGAAAAGATCTACGAATTCGTGATCGAAAAGCTCGACGGAAATGTCCCATCTGCAAAAGAAGAACTGATCACCATCGACGGTTCAGGCACAAATACTTTCAAGATAGTCGTCAAAGAGCCCGGCACATACCGCTACAAGGTCTATGAGAAAGCCGGCACGGACAGCAACATAATCTATGACGACACGGTCTATATGGTCACGATCTATGTCACCGATGACGGGAACGGAAAGCTCCAATATCAGATCATCCTCTCGAAGGACGACATGGTAAAGCCGACATCAGTGGATTTTGCAAACAGCGCGATAAAGCCCCTCACACCCATTGTTGCGACGGGCGAAAACGGCACACTGAATACCTTGATCGCGGTTATACTGCTTTCTTCAGGTACAGCAATGCTCCTCGCTGTACAAAGAAAGAGAAGGGAGGCGGAAAATGCTTAACGACAACTTTTTCCATGATTTCATAGCCTCCCTGTTTGCTAAGTTCAAAGGATTTACCGGATCCCGCGGCTGGCGCCGTACGATCGCCCTGATCCTTGTTCTCGGTAACATGGTGACCTCGTCCGGAATGACGGTGCTTAAGGAAGTAAATGATTCTCTCGAACCTGACACGACGATCGAAGAGACAGAAGCTACTGCTCAGGATGAAACCGAAGCAACAGAGCCTCTGACTGATGAGACAACAGGTGAGGTGACCGGTGAAACGACCGCGGAAGCGACGGAAACCTCTTCGGAAGCGACAACATCGGAAGAAACAACTGCAGATGAGACCACGGCCACAGAAGAAACGACAACTGCGGTCACGGAGACAGAACTCACGACTAAGACCTTCGAAGGCGACGGTTACACGGTAACCGCTTCGTACGGACCTGAAACAGGTATTCCTGAAGACTGCGAGCTCATCGCGAGCGAGATAGTCGAAGGCAATACTTATAATGAATATATGGATCTGACCGCGGAAGCTCTCAGCGATGTTGAGATAAACCATGTCAGATTCTTCGACATCTGCCTTATGAAGGACGGTGTCGAGTATGAACCTCTTGAAGGAACATCGGTTTCCGTCAAGATCATGCTCGCCGAATCACTCGAGGACGAAGTAAACGTCGTTCATATCAGCGATGATTCGGAAGCAACGGTTGTTGACGCTCTTGACGTTACGGATCCCGAAAATGGTGACGGAACAGAGGTCATTTTCGAAGCGGAAGGCTTCTCGGCATATGCCATCGTCGAAGGACCTTCTGCTTCTGCCAATTACAATGTCGTATGGCACAGGATCAAATCATTAGACAGGATCCCTGCCCATGCGACTGCGATCTACATTGGTAATCCCAATAACAACTGTGCTTTTATAGACGAAGAGTATTCGGCAGGCGGAACAAGAACCGGTATTTCAAAGACAGCTAAAACTACAAGTGATCATCCTAACGATAATGCAAAGGCTTATACATTCATTTCTACCGGAAATACAAATGAGTATAAACTCAGCATCGATAAAGACGGAACTACATATTATGTCAGGCAAAACAGCAATTCATTATCGCTTGTAACGGATGCATCGCTGGCAACTGTTTTCACATTTAGTGATTTTCCGAATGGCCCGTCCGGTGTTTTCAACGCAAAGTGCGGAACCACAGCCTACTATATTAATCAACAAAGTGGCGACGGAGGAAAAGGCTTTGCCACATACAATGCTAATGGGAATGCCACAAATGCTGCTAAGGATCCCAACGCAAAACTCGCATTATGGTACACCACGGCCAAAGACCCGAGATACGACCGTTACGAACTTGACGGAAAGACATATGGCCTGCTCTATTACGGAACCGGTATTTCAGGCAAGGGTATGATGGCAGACTCGACCATTCCCAATTCCCTTGATGCCCTTACCATGCCGGTACTTACAAAGAATAATGATTACGATAAAAAGATATTCGTTCCTAATGACACGGATCTCACGATGTGGACATTTGCATCAGTTGAAGATGACAAATACTATCTCTCCGCTGAAATAGACGGTACTATCAAATATCTTGATATAAATGCCTATGGCGTTACTGTATCTGATACTCCAAAGGAAATACAGGTAATTCCGGGTACAGGTACAAATGCCGGTAAGATCTCGCTTGTATCAGGAAGTACTGCGTTAGCTTACACGGGTGACCCTGGTCTTGGTTTTAATACCATAAACGCCTCGGTAAATAACGCTTACAAATGGCTTAATCTTGCCGGACTTTCCACATTGACTTCTGATTACGTTCTGCCTTATTCGGCTCAAAAGATCAGCGTATCCGATTCGAGCCTGCATACCGGTTCGCGCGTAATCATATACACCCGCGTCTGGGATGCTGCAAATAAACAATACAGATTCTATGCTGTCGACCACGACGGATCTTTATATGAGTGTTACGAAGAAGGCGACGAAATACAGTGGATCGACGACAGAATCAACACTTTGTTGTGGGATCTTACGATCTACTATAACGATGAGGGCAAGGAAAACTACTATTACGAACTATATAATGAATATTCAGAAAAATATATAAGACCCAATGCGTCAAGCAGTGAGGCTCTCGGTGACGATATAATCGGAATCAACATGAACGGCAGACGTTTAAACAAGTATTACACGCCTATCGTTGCATGGGATGACGACAATTATGCATATGCAGGAATCAGAACGGATAGGTCTGATCCAAATCATATGAAGATCATCTCCTATCCTTTTACCGAGGATGTTCCTTCCAGTGAATCAACGGATTTCTATTTTGCCATCATTAAAGAAACAACATACGAAGATCAGCTCCATCCGGTAGCAACCGTCGATAACACCAAGTACGGTATTACCATGAAGATCATCGACTTTGATCCACTCAGCGCAATTGGACAAACCGGTGAACAAAGCACTTTCCTCGGAAGCAGTGCAGGTGGCTTAAATGCCGATCCCCAGCAGGGATTGCTGTCAACAAAGCTTGGCAACGACGGTTACCCAACCGTAATGCAGGGCGCCAACCAGGGACATTCGTTAGTGGAACTCTATGATCCTTCCAAAACAAGAGAGGTCAACCATCTCTTCATACAATCGATATACAATACTTCCGGTTATTTTGTTTACGACAGCACACAGAATTTCGCCACACTCGCAAATGACAATGACAATGATTTCACCGTATATCAGGAATTGGGAACGGCAGATTCAAAGCAGGCTAATACAATGCAGCACGGTCAGTTCCTGCCTTTTGATGATATCACCGCGGGCGTATATTCATCCCTTAACCCGGAAAACATCTACTCCGCTCTTCAGGAAACACTCCCGAGCAGCAACCCGCGTAAATATGAGCATCTGCATTTAGCTGCTAAAAATCCTAACTACCATTTTGGTCTGGAGCTTTCGACATCGTTTGTACAGACACCGGACGGACATGACGACTGGGGACATGACATCATATATGAATTCACCGGAGACGATGACTTCTGGCTCTATGTTGACGGAGAACTCGTCATCGACCTCGGCGGTATCCACAGCGCTCTGTTCGGATCAATCAACTATTCAACCGGTGAAGTCAAGGTACAGACCAAAGGCCGTCCAGGCAAACCTCAGGCAGGCGATATCACAGTTACTTCGCTGTATGACATCTTCAAAGCAAACTATCAAGCCAGAGGTCTTTCCGAACAGGATATAAATACAAAATTGAATGAAATATTCGAGCAGAATTCTGCCGGACAATATGTATTTAAGGAATACACACCTCACGACATGAAGATCTTCTACATGGAAAGAGGCGCAGGTGCTTCCAACCTTCTGATGAGATTCAACCAGTCCTCAGTCAAGCCCGGAACCGTTATCCTCAGCAAGGATCTTACAGGTGTCGAGGATGTCGAGAGATTCAATGCAGAGTTCCCTTATCAGATCTGGTATAAGGACAAGGATGACGAACCTTTCAAGAGACTTACGGATTCTTATCAGCATATATATGTCGTATACAGAGGCACGGATGAGGATGTCAAGTATAAGCATGAATACTATATCGACGGACAGCTTTATAACGACGTTTTCTTCCTCGAACCCGGTGAGGCATGCGAGATCAAGCTTCCGGATGAAACGATAGAATATTATATAGTGGAATGCGGTGTTGATAAGGATGTCTTTGAGAATGTCTACGCCAACGAGACCCTTCTCCCGTCCGCGACTCCCACTCCCTGCGTTGACGGGTATACCAGATATGACTTTGCGACTGAAGCTGCTTCCGCAAAGACCCGTACGAGCGTTAAATACGTCAACGAAGTCGATCAGGATGCGCTCAGAACACTGACATTCAAAAAGATACTCTGGGACGAACAGGGCGGAGCGTTGCTGACAAATGATACGACACCCTTCAACTTCCGTCTGTATCTTGCTACCGAGCATGAAACAAACGATGAACTGGAACTGGCAAACATGTATACATATCATGTCAAGGATCCGGACGGCGTATACTGCAAATGGGATTCCGCCACCCAGAGCTTTGTTCCGATAAGAGCCGGTGTCACGGATTATTCTGACCTGACCGATCAGGAGAAGAGACTGGCTCGCTTCACGACATCAATGTACGGTTCGATCTCCAAGATCCCCGCCTTCTACACTGTTGAGGTCAGGGAATTGCTTGCAGGAACAAAATACAAGGTTGAGGAGAGATACGAAGAAATCCCTGACGGTTATTCCAGATACAAGTATTCTATCTATGATAATATCAACAATACCAATCCGGACCGCGAGCCGACTGATGACAAAGACACACCAAGCACGATCATCGCAGGTCAGGATCCGTATGTCGAAGTCCATAACATCAAGGGTTACGGAATCCGTATCTACAAGGAATGGACCGACGAGCAGTTTGTAGCTGAAAGAGACAACACATATTTCGCGGTATATAAGGACGATGCTTCAACAGGAAATGAAGTATTGGTCAACGATACCGTATATCAGCTTAAATTTAAGAAGAATACATTATATTGGTACTTCGAGACTCTTGATGCCGGACTTACCCTGCAGAATTACCATGTAAGAGAAGTTGTGGTAGAAGATCCTGTGGTCGATACCACTACAGGCCAGGTCACATCCTACACAAGCATAACTCCTGCCGCTGAAGGAGATGAGATCACGCTCAACTCCAAGCTCAAGGGCGAGAACATCAGCTATGCCGGAAGTTACACTGTCGACTATGATGATAATCCGGACATCATCAACAACATGCGTATCGAGAATATCGTAAATAAGCGTGACGGTATAACGATAAATAAAGTCTACAGGGCATCCGACGGCAATTTGTATCCTATTGCGGGAGCACGTTTCGAGCTTCGTGATGACGAAGGAACACTAATCGGAACATTTGAATCCGATGATGACGGCTTCGTTACCATCGCATATCTGAGAAAGGGCATCGATTATACACTCTCAGAGATCAAATCGCCTTCGGGATATACGGGAATCAAGAAGCCTGTCACCATCAGGATGAATAATGACGGAACGATCACGGTCACACCGGATCCTTCCACTGCTTCGATCGACAAGGACAGATTCACTTATGTAAAGGGCCCGACAGATCCTTCCGTAACGATAATCAACATCAGATACGACTTCACCATCTCCAAGAAGGACAGGCTCACCAACGAACCTGTTGAAGGCGTCGAGTTCGCTCTCCACAAGCAGAAGACCGTCGGCGGCGTTACAGTCGTAGACTTCCAGCCTATCCCGGGTTACGAGCACCTCGTTACGGACAGCAATGGTATCGTTCCGAGGATCAACTCCACGCTCGCTCCGGGAACATACGAGCTCAGGGAAACGGGCACCCCGACGACGCACCAGGGTCTCAACTACTACATCCTGTTCACCGTTACGGAAACCGGCGACATCAGGCTCAATGCAACTCACCCTGAAGTAATGGTCGACGAGCATGTCGAAGAAGACAGAGTTCTTTACACACTGCTGATCTACAACTATCCCGTACAGGCCGGACTCATTGTCTCAAAGCAGATCGAAGGCAATTTCGCCAATATGGATGACGTATTCCAGATGACGGTCGAACTGAAGACATCTGCAAACCAGCCTTACACCGGAACTGTTTATTACAAGAAGAACAACGGAACGCAGCAGGAAGTCGTACTTACCGCATCTGACAACGGCATTATAAATTTCGAGCTCGGACACGGCGATAACATAGTCTTCACCAACCTCGATGACGGCACAAAGTTCAAGGTCACGGAGAATCCGGGAACATATCTGAGCAAGGGCTACCGCGACGGAAGATTTACCGGCAACACCGGTGTCGTCACGGGCAACACGACTGATCATTCGAGAGTGCTCTTCATCAACTCACGTGCAGGTCTCATTCCTACAGGCGTCGACTCAGACATTGACGTCAGCGCAGGCATCATCCTCGCGATCTCCGCAGGATTTGCGATCACGCTGATACTCTCGAGAAAAAGACGCAGAGAAGACTGCTGATACTCACATAACCACTTCAGCCCTGAAGAGATAACCGAAAGGTCTCTCTTCGCATGAGACGGAGAGTTCACCTCCGCACTCCTCTGCGGCGCCGCGGATGTTCTGGATGCCGAAGCCGTGGTTCTTGCGGTCGGACTTGCTGGTAACGATCATGCCGTCCTCAATGTTGGGGCATTCGGCGCACGGATTGGTGACTGATATCATGAAGAAATTATCGGTACGTCTGAACTGAAGGTCTATTACCCTTAAGTCAGAGGGCAGGTCTTTGAGCCTGCCGTCACCGGCCGCTTCTATCGCGTTGTCCAAAAGGTTTCCGAGCATCCTGCACATGTTAACAGGCGATATCTCGACGCCTGAAATGGTGCCTGTAACCTTGAGTTCCACACCTGCCGAAGCTGCTCTGGCTTTCTTGTCGGCAATTATAGCATCGGCTATCACGTCACCCGTGTGGCTGCTCACGTCGGTGACGGCAAGGCCCTCACCCATCTCTTCAAGGTATTCGCGCATCTTATCGTACTCTTTGTTTTCGAGCAGGAGCATAAGGACCTGAATGTTGTTCTTCATGTCGTGGCGCATGGATCGGATCTCGGAATCGGCTTTCGCCGAGGCTTCGAAATACTTCGTCTGCGACTCTATGAGCTCAGCGTTGATCTTGTTCATGTCCTTTAATCCGTCACGTTCCTTGCGCGTTACGCGGATGTAGAAGAAGAGTATCAGGATGACAAGGAGCATGAGGAGTGCCACGGTCCTGATAACACCTATATTTGATGCCAATGTGTCACCGGTGTCCTCATCGAGCAGGAAGCCGGTGATGAGCTGCAGCGAGACTGCGATGATCGCGATGAAAGGAAGCGGCAGCGGTGTATTGTCGCTTTTCCTTCTGATCCTGCCGATAAGGACGAGGAAAAAGAATTCGAGCAATATTGCGAAGAACTCCATGAGCAGGAACGCTATCAGTAACAGGTACCTGTCGGGCCATTCGAGTAAACTGAACACCTGTGACTGTATGTTCGTGAATATCATGTTGATGGTGTTGATTATCTCCGACGTCAGAAAGACCGCCAGGACTCTTTTCCAGATCTTGCCCTTGAGCAGGAACATCAGGATCAAAGCGTGAATGGCAAGGCCCGCCATGAGGGCAATGTCTCCGGCTGCCGATGATGTATCGGATTCAGGGACATAGAAGTGTGCTATGTCCACGGCGGCACCGGTTATCAGCGCGGCTATAAGTGAAACGATAAGCGCGGTCTTCCTGTTTTTGTATTCATACTTGAATACCCTGTCCAGGCAGTAGAACGTAAAGAGTATTATCGATACGGGCTGTACAGGAAGCAGGATCCCTACGAACAGATCTCTCATCGTCCTTCTCTCCTGATATAATCGAAAAGGGCCTTCTTCGTATCCTGTGCCGCGCTCCTTGCCACGGGCAGGACATCGCCGTTATCCATCATGCAGTCGGTACTGCCGAGCTTTTTAACATGAGCGAGATTGACATAGTAGGACCTGTGGCACTTAAAGAAATCGGAGCTCACGCCGTCAACGGTCTTCTGTGCTTCCGTAAACTTCATGCGGAGCTCGACGGTGTCTTTCCTGAAAACAAAGCGGACAGAGTTGTTTGCCGCCTCGACATAGATAAGGTCTTTTACGGGGCAGATCACCTCTTCACCGTCTTTTCTCAGGATGATCTTCTCATCCACCTTCAGCTTCTTTTCAAGATCTCTCAAAGCCTCAAGGAGCTTGTCTTTGTTGACGGGCTTGGCGAGGAACCTGAAAGCGTCCACTTCATAGCCTTCCATGGCCATCTCCGTATGGCTCGTAAGGAATATTATCGGGATGTCTTTCGAATAGTTCCGGATGACTTTAGCGGTGGACATACCGTCCAGTTCCTTCATCTCGATATCGAGAAAGACAGCATCCGTCTTAAAACCGTTCTCAAAGCTCTTTATGAGCTCGCTGCCGTCGGAATAAAGAAAGCAGCTCGCGTTCTCCCTGCCGTAAAGTGAGAATATGCTGTCGGCCACCTGGAGCCTGAACACTTCCTCATCGTCGACTATGGCAAGACGCATAACTGCCCCCTTTTACTTCATTTTGTTCAGTTTAACACTCAGCCGACGGTCTTTCCATTCTCGAGGATTATGGTCCTCGTGCCGTAGGATGCGCATTTCTCAGAGTGTGTGACCTGCAGGATCGTAAGTCCCTTTTCCCTGTTGAGCTTTGCGAAGAGCTCCATTATCTCTTTGCTCGACTTTGAATCGAGGTTGCCGGTGGGCTCGTCCGCAAGGAGTACGGAAGGGTTTCCCAGTACCGCCCTTGCTATCGCGACTCTCTGCTGCTGGCCGCCCGAAAGAGTTGCGGGCATTGCCTTTCTCTTGTCGGTAAGACCCGTTATCTCAAGGATCTCATCGAGATCTGCCTCAAGGTCTTTTCTCTTTCTGCCGTTTATCGTGGAAGGAAGAAGGATGTTGTCTTCGACGTTTAGGTTCATGACGAGGTTGTAGAACTGGAAGACAAAGCCGACTTTTTCGAGTCTTAAGGCGGAAAGATCATCGTCCTTTAAAATCGTAATGTCCCTGCCGCAGAGCTCTATCTTTCCTTCGAGATCACGGTCAAGGCCGCCTATGAGGTAGAGCAGAGTGGACTTGCCCGAACCCGATGCGCCCATGAGCGAGACGAACTCGCCCTCACCCACGTACATGCAGGCATCGTCCAGAACCTTGTTGAGGTTCGAACCCTTGCCGAATGTTTTTGAGACGTTGCTGACTTCTATTATCGTATTCATCTTTATATCCTCCGGTTACTCGTATTTGATCTGTTCTGATATCTTCATCTTCTTCATCCTGGATACGGGGAACAGCACCGTAAGCGTGTACAGGAATGTCATTACCACCCAGAATATGAGAAGCGCCATAGGGTTTATCTGAAGGTCGAAATAAACCCCGTCCATGTCCGCTATCGCGGAGCGAAGGATCATGCTGACAATGCCTCCGACTATGACTCCCAGACCTGACGCAAAGCACGACATCGTGAGTATCTCGCGCGTCAGGACTGACGATAAGGTCTTCCTGCTCATTGCAGTCGAGAGCATTACCGCGAGTTCCTTCTTTCTACCCTCAAAGCCGATTATCTGATTGCTTACCATGCCGATGCTGGTCATGCCGATAGCGAGCGCGATGACCGCTGTGAATACGGCGATCGAGCTTGCGGAATCACGTCTGTCCTCTTCTTCGATCTCTGTCCTGGTCTTTGCCGCCTGATCGCCCGTCGTGTATTTGTTGATGATGGCTGCTACCTTTTCAGGCACAGCAGTCTTTATCAGCATCTGGCTCGGATTGTCGTGGTAGATCCTTATGTAGTCTTCCTGAGAGATCACGAAGCAGTTCTTTCCGTCGTTTGCGGATACGGTATTGAAGGTCCCTCCGACCGTCATCTCCTTCCTTATCGGGAAGAGCGCTCTGGTGTTGAATTCGATGGTCACCTTATCGCCGGGCTTAAGTCCCAGAACATCTGTCATGGATGTGTGGAAATAGACCGTTCCGTCTTCTATGGTGTCCGGAAGATCGCGGAACATGTCGTAATACTTATAGCCGCCTTCGGGGACTCCGTAGAACGTGCAGTAACGGACCTTACCGCTGCCGCCGATGCGGACCTCGTCCATCATGGCGTAAAGGTTTTCGACATCGTCAACACCGTCGATGTGCTCAACGAATGAATACCTGCTTGCCTTTTCGGTGCAGCTGAGGATGACATCCGCTTTATTGACCGAGGCAGAGAACGTATTGATGGCGGACATTGCGATGGCGAAGATTATCACGCACATCGTGGCAGACGTTGCGCAGAGTATGCCGCTCGTGACGGTGCTCTTTCTGGATACCGCTTCGGTAAGTGCGAGATTCCACTTTGCGTCACCTTTGCTTGCGGAGATCTTCTTCACTAGTCCCGTAAAGTATCTGAACAGGACCGGGAACAGAAACGCGAGTCCCGTAACCGCACAGATCATGCAGAACGTCGATACAACGAGATTTCTCCTGAAGAAGAACAGTACTGCTGCGGCCGCGACGAGGATGATGCCTGTAATGATTATGCCTTTGCTGAACTTGTATTCGGTGTCCCTGTTGTCGAAGATTATGTCTCTTACGGAAGTCTTGAGAGCCTTTAAGACCGCTCTCAACGGGATAAGGCACTCGATGAGGACCGCGCCCAGGATGACCGATACGAGGAGCACGGCCGATACGGGCGGAATGTCCGGAACCGAAGAGCTTCCGTCCTCGTACTCGACTGACAGGAACAGTGACATGACAGGGACTCTTATGAGTGTATACAGTATTACCGCGGGAACGCTGCCGAAGACCGCATATAAGACGTTCTCGAGCAGCAGGAGCTTAGCCGTGCCCTTTGAGCTCATGCCGAGGCTCCTTAACGTTCCGACAAGGGACATCCTCTCGCTCACTATCCTCTCGCAGATCGAATAGGTTACGAAGATGACGAGAAGGAATGTGATCACGAATACCATGGTAAGTATCGACGCAAGGTTGTCGATCATGGCAAGTATCTCTTCGGGAACGAGGAGATTGTCCACAGAATCCGGACCGTACTTTTCTTTGAGCATTTCCTCCGCTTCTTCCGCAAGGCTGTTGTCTTTGATGTCGATCATGAGAAGACCGACCGTATCATTGCCGCATGAAAGGATCTCTGCGGATTCGAGATTCACCAGTGCCGAATCCTGGCTCAGAAGGGCGTTCCTGTTGTCGCCCGGAAGCACCTTTACGACCGTAAACTCATGAGGCCCGCCGGCCTTGTCGTGAAGCGTTATCCTGCTGCCTTCAGACAGATCGTGTTTGACCGCAAATCTGTAAGTGATCACGGTCTCCATCAGGCCGACTTCGGTATAGTCCGTAAACTCCATCTCTGCGGCCTTTTCAAAATCGATGCCCATGACCCTGAGGTTCTGCTGCTTTACGTAGTTATATTCACCGGGAATGTCTGTATATATCTTCTCTCCGTAAACGTATACGGAGAAGGTGTCGGCTTCGGGAAAACCGTCCGGCATGTCTGTTCCCTGCCCGGGCCTTACGAGCACCTGGAAATCCGCTGTTGAGACAGATCTCAGATCTTCCAGCAGCACTGTCTTCATGGAATCGGACAGGTCGAAAGAGAGCATCGCGGCAAGCGAGCATACGAAGATCGAGAATATGACAAGGATCGTGCGGAGCGGCTTTCCGAATGTGTTTCTTAATGTGTTCTTTACCAATATGTTCATTTCCTGATCCCTCCGTCAATACCATCTCGAGATCCTGTTTTCGGGCGCTATGTACATGCCGTCGCCTTCTTTGACGTCATAAGTCTCATAGAATTCGTCGAGCGTGCACAAGATCGCGTTTACCCTTATCACCGCGGGGCTGTGCTCATCCATTTCGAGCTGGTCCAGAACTTCGGTATCCAGCTGTTTCTCGCACCATACGGCCGCATAGTTCGTGAAGACCTTCTCGCGCTGTTCCTTTGTCTTTGCGAGCGAGATCACGCACTCCATGCCTCCTAAGTCGGCGTAGTTTTCTCCGAGAGTATTCTCACCGTTTATGTGGTACACGCCAAAGACCGTGAAGTTGTCTTCGAAATACCTTACGGCCGTGCCGTTGCGCTCCTCAAGCGCTTCGATGTCGGACCCGGAAAGCCACGACGGATCGTATCTGCCGTCACAGTCGAAAACGATGCAGTTGCTGTCGAATGCATGCCCCATCTCGTGCGCGATGGTAATCCCCAGGCCTCCGAGGTTGGTGTAGTAATCGGCCGTGATATCAAAGAACGGGGCATTCATCATGGCAACGGTTATCGTTATGTTGTTGAGCGAAGGACTGTAGCACGCGTTGAACATCTGCATCGGCATCGATATCTCGTCCCTTGCGGACATCGTACCAAGCTGTGCGGTCCTTTTCTGCGTCAAAAGCTTTCTGTAATTGCGGAATAACTCATAGTAGTCCGAACCTTTTACGGCGGAAAACTCCGCGTTGTCGTGACGCTTTAAGTCTTTTCCCGTGACATAGACGATGTTATCGAGTTTTTTAAGAAGTCCTTCCCTGGTCTCTTTTGTAAGCCAGTCAGCCTGATCAATAAGCTCCCTGTAACCGCCCTTTATATCGTCGCACATGCTTCTGAGATACGTATCCATCTCATCCGTGTAATACTTCTCAACATAAAGGGGATCGGTCTGGTCGTAGAACTTCCCTATGACCTCACTTATAGCCCTCTCTTCAGGTTCCCTGTAATCCCTGCTGTAGTACTGCAGGAGCAGGTCGGAACCGGGCGTTATGAAGCAGTTGTACTCCTGTATGAGGTTCAAAGCTTCCCATGCCCTTAGAGCTTCAAGATTCTGTTCGGTGAGCATGCTGTTGAGGGCATCGAGCTGGCTTCTGTCTATCGCGCTGAACCTGTCGCATTTCGAGGTGTCAAAGCCCGCATCCGCAAGGTATCCGTTCAGGTCGATATTCGTGAATACCGCCTGCGCCTCATCGGGCGTCATCTCGAAAAAATGCTCGATGGGCATCGAATCGATGATGATATCCATGTCAGTGGAATTGTAGATGTCCATTACAAGATATCCGAGCGATGTGCCTGCCCCGTCAGCTTCCTCCTTGCCAAAGCCCATATACTGCATGGCGTTGCTGCCGATCTGCCTGATCTCGTTGAGGCCCGAGTATGAATCCGCAAGAGCCACAAAATCAGCTGTAATGATGCAGCTGTAATTCCTGAAGCAGATGTCGTTTCTTCCGGGCTCAAGATAATTTGTGTAAACATCGCAGTTCAGGATCCCCGTGATGCCGTAATCCCTGTGCATCCGGGCATCGATCTTCATCAGTTCCGCAACTGAAGACGCGTTCTTTATGTCGTTAAACAGCGAAGCTATGTCCTCCGGAACGGGCGTGTTGTCGAAATCGTAATCAAGATAAAGGCTGTATGCTCTTTTAATTATGTCTTCCTCACTGCCTTCTTCGTACTCTCCGCCGTTTACGACCTCTTTGATTATCCCTTTTACCCTGTCCTCGATCAGGTCCTGGTTGAATGCTTCTCCGGCCTTGCTCTCACCGTATTTGAACTCAACGTTCTTAAGCGTCTCTTCGTTGACGTATCTGTAGAAATCATCCTGAGGTCTTGCAGGCTCTTCCTCTCCGGTCTCAGCCGTGACAGCAGGCTCGTAGTACTCTACCGCCGTACAGCCTGAGACTGCGATCGTGCAAACAAGTGTCAGTGCAGCAAATCTCTTCATAACCGATACTCCTTTTCTCTGATGCTGCCATGCTAACACCCGCCTCAGGTCTTTTGCGGATCCTGTGGCGAGTTGCAGTCAATGAGTGGTGAGTTGTCGGTAAAAGGCTTGTCTTAATCGCCCAGCTGGGGTTCCCCGTACTCTTCGAGCACGCAGTTGATGTCCATGAAATTATATATCCCGTGCTCAATAGAGAACTGTATTATCAGGTCGAAAATACTGGACGGCGAGAACGCATATCCCGCGCACCTTAAGAAGTCCTTTGTCTCGTCGAGATTTAGCCTTAATGCCAGTGCGAAAGCGACCGCCGTTGCCTTCTTCGGCTGATAGTTCTTATTGCTCCTTATCTTCGAAAACAGCTTTCTGTCCACATTCGCGCGCTTATATACTTCAGTATCCGAATATCCCTTCTCGATGATCAGCCTCAAAAGGCTCTCCTGCCATGTCTCTCCGACGTTCTTTACAACGTCTTCAAGAGATCTTTTGGGCTGTATTGCTGAGGCGGGTACTGCGGCTGCCATTGCGGATGATGCGGCTGCGGCTCCTGCTCCGGCTGCGGGCGGAACAGCGCGCTTGGCTTCGGAAGCACAGGCCGCTCCCGTAAACGGCATATCCCGCATCCGGTCTTCGGCTGCTTCTCTCTTCCTGTTCCCGAAAAGCCCCCTGGGAGCCCTGTTTCCCCTGCGCCTTTCATTCGCGGTCCTGGGAGGCTCTTCATCTTCAGGCGCTTCCTCAAGCGCTGCCCCGTCGATACAGATCTCATCGTTCAGACTGTACTCTTCGTCGAACTTCTCTTTAACGTAGTTCTCGTCGATATACTGGTCGATACCTGCGAATATGTTTTTCGATATCTCGTAAGATTCGCTGTCGAAAACGACGAGCGTTATGTCGAGTTCGTTCTCCGCTAGAAAACTGCTGAACGCGGATGTCGCGATAAGGAACGCCTCGGTCTTCGGAAAGCCGTACGTGCCGGTCGCGATCAGCGGGAAAGCGATGCTAGTAAGCCCCAGTTCCTTGGCCTTGTTAAGGCAGTTGACGTAGCAGTTTCTTACGGTCTCCCTCTCGCCTTTATCTCCGCCTTCCCATACGGGTCCGACGGTGTGAAAGATATACTCCGCCTGAAGGTTAAAAGCGGGTGTGACTCCCACCTCTCCTTCGCCGATCCTGCCGATCTCTTTCCTGGCTTCCAGGAGCTTTTCGGAGCCCGCCGCCATGTAGATCGCGGTATCGGTCCCGGCCATGTATACAGGCTCGGGATTTGCGGTGTTGACGATGGCGTCAGCCTTTATCTTCGTAATGTCGTTGCGGACTATCTTAAATGCCATATGCGATACCTCTTTTCCGCTTACATTATAGCTTCACTTTCAGGCGTGCCGTGACCAAAAGTGACAAAAGTGTAAGTTCTGCGTAAGCAGATCCGATGGAGCGGAGTTTTGCCTCTGTTTATACTGAAACTGCCTCAATCTTAAGCGAATCTTAAGGTTTTAACCACTACTTTTTTCAAGGCACTGTGCAATAATTGATGCCGGGAGAAATAATATGGAAACTATTAGAATCATCAACTTCATAATCACTGCGATCTTCGCGCTTTGCTACACTTATCAGTTCATCTATGTTCCGGTCTCGCTCTGGATGCAGCACCGCGAAAAGAAGGCCCGGAAAGCCGCCGGACGTGCAGACATACAGGCTGACAAAGAGCTCTGCGACAGGAACCTCAAGAACTATGCCGTTCTCATCTGCGCACGCAATGAGGAAAACGTCATAGGCGAACTCATCGACAGCATCAACAGCCAGACCTACAAGGGCAACATCACGACCTTCGTTATGGCGGACAACTGCACCGACAACACATACGATGTCGCTGTCAGCCACAACGCGGTCGCATACACACGCCACTCGACCGAATTCATCGGCAAGGGCTACGCAATGGAAGCTCTCCTCAAAGAGATCAGAAGAGACTTCCCGGAAGGTTTTGACGGATACTTTGTCTTCGATGCGGACAACATCTTATCGCCCGACTATATCGAAGAGATGCACAAGTGCCACCTCGAAGGCAATGACGTCATCACCTCCTACCGCAACTCCAAGAACTACGGCGACAACTGGATAAGTTCCGGCTATGGCCTCTGGTTCCTGAGGGAAACGATGTACCTCAACTACTCCCGTTACAAGCTCGGATCTTCCGCAGCCATCTCGGGAACCGGTTTCTTCTTTGCAAACAGCGTTCTCAAGGACATCGGCGGCTGGCCTTTCCACCTTCTTACAGAAGATATCGAGTTCACGATCAACCGCGTCTGCAAAGGCCGCAAGATCGCATTCTGCAGAAGCGCCGTCTTCTACGACGAGCAGCCCACTTCGGTAAAGCAGTCATTCAGACAGCGCATGCGCTGGGCAAGAGGCTATATACAGGTATTCCGCCACTACGGCAAGGACCTTATGTATGAGTCGCTGCACGGAAATTTCGCTGCGTTCGACATGGCAATGAACATTATGCCCGCTTTCCTTCTTACTGCCATTTCGATCACATGCAACCTGCTCTACGGCATCATAGGCGCGGTTACCGGCGGCGACATAACGATAGCCCTCTGGTCAATGTTCGAAACGGTGATCAACGCCTGCGCACTGCTCTTCGTATTGGGCGGTATCACGATGATCACGGAATGGAAGAACATTTACGCCGGCACGGCACGGAAGATATTCTCTGTATTCTCTTTCCCGCTGTTCATGCTCACATATATCCCGGTCGCTTTCACCGCGCTCTTCGTCAATCCGGGCTGGAAGCCCATCAGGCACAAGGCCGCGACATCGGCACTCAGGACTGAACTTACGGGATCGGAGACAGGCGAGAAGATATCGTGAGCCGCTAAAAACTCATTTCTCCCCGCACGCGTTGCGTTTCTTCATGCACTCGGCGCAGTTACCGCAGCAGGGACTGGTCTTCTTACGCCTGACGGCGAGCACGACAGCACCTGCAAGTACGGCGGCCAGCACGATTATCAGCACGATATCAACAGGTCTCACAGAGCACCTCCTATGGCGAGCATCAGGAGCCTGAACAGGAAGCTTACGATCCACGCGAGAATGCACTGCCAGACAACCAGTGCGGCAGCCCATTTCCAGCCGAGCTCACGCTTTACGGATGCGATTGCCGCGACGCAGGGCGTGTACAGAAGGCTGAAGATAAGGAGCGTTCCGGCTTCGACGGTGCCGAGCACTGCGGTGATGCCGCCTTCGGCGCCGAAGAGGACTTCCAATACGGAGACGACGCTTTCTTTTGCCATGAAGCCGCTTATGAGGGATGTCGTGATGCGCCAGTCGCCGAGGCCCAAAGGCTTCATTACGGGCGCAAGGAATCCGGCGATCAGGGCCATTATGCTCGTCTGCGAATCGGTAACAAGGTTAAATCTCGTATCGAAGCTCTGCAGGAACCAGACGACTACCGTGGCGATGAGGATAACCGAGAAAGCCTTCTGGAGGAAGTCTTTCGCCTTCTCCCACATGAGCTGCATGGTTGACCTGATCGAAGGCAGTCTGTAGTTCGGCAGCTCCATTACGAAAGGCGCAGCCTCGCCCTTGAAGAGGAGTTTCTTGTATACAAAAGCTATCAGTATCCCGATAACAATGCTCAGGAGATAAAGGCCCGTCATGACGAGACCGCCCTGGCCCGGGAAGAAAGAGCTTACAAAGAAAGCGTAGATGGGGAGCTTTGCCGTGCAGCTCATGAAAGGCGTGAGGATTATCGTCATCTTACGGTCCCTGTCTGAAGGGAGCGTTCTCGTGGACATGACGGCGGGAACCGTGCATCCGAAGCCGATGAGTAGCGGCACGATGGATCTTCCCGACAGACCTATCTTGCGTAAGAGCTTGTCCATGAAGAACGCGATGCGCGCGATGTATCCGCTGTCCTCGAGGAGCGACAGGAAGAAAAACATTACGACAACGATCGGCAGGAAGCTCAGCACGCTTCCGACACCTTCGAAGATGCCGTCGATTATGAGGCTGTGGATGACGTCGTTTACGTTGGCCGCAACGAGCGCTTTTTCAGTCCATTTGGTAAGCGTATCTATTCCCTGTTCGAGCAGCCACTGGAGGCCAGCGCCGATGACGTTAAACGTCAGGAAGAAGACTGCAGCCATTATCAGTATGAAGATCGGGATCGCGGTGAACTTGCCGGTCAGGATCCTGTCGACCTTCTCGCTTCTCTCGCGTTCCTTGTTCTGAACGGGCTTCGTAACGCAGCTTCCGACGAGCTGCATGATGTATGTGAACCTCATGTCCGCGACAGCCGCAGCGGGATCTAGACCGGACTTCTTTTCGACATTTACCCTGATGTGCTCGAGGAGATCTTTCTCGTTCTCGTCGAGACCAAGCTGGTTAAGTATGAGTTCATCGCCTTCAAGCGCTTTGCATGCCGCAAATCTCAGCGGCAGACCCGTGCTCTTCGCCTTTTCCTCAATAAGGTGTTCGACCGCGTGGATCGAGCTGTGAATAGGGCTCTCGGGTGCGCAGAAGTCCTGCTCCAGAGGCTTTTCGCAATATTTCGCGATGTGGATGGCGTGCGAAATGAGCTCGCCGATGCCCTGGTTCTTTGCGGCGCTGATCGGAACGACAGGCACGCCCAGGATCTGCTCCATCATGTTGATATCGACCGAACCGCCGTTTCCGGTCAGTTCGTCCATCATGTTGAGCGCAACTACAACGGGACGTTCGGTCTCGAGAAGCTGCATCGTCAGGTAGAGATTGCGCTCGATATTCGTGGAGTCAACGATGTTTATTATAGCGTCGGGCTTGTTGTCGAGCACGAAATCCCTCGACACGATCTCTTCTTTCGAATAGGGAGACATCGAGTAGATACCCGGAAGGTCCGTGATCACGGTCTTTTCGTGCCCTATGATCGCGCCGTCCTTGCGGTCTACCGTAACACCCGGGAAATTGCCGACGTGCTGGTTCGAACCTGTCAGTCTGTTAAAGAGCGTTGTCTTTCCGCTGTTCTGATTGCCTACGAGCGCGAAAGAAAGGACGTGGTCATCCGGCAGAGGATTCTCATGCTTTTTGTCGTGGTGGATGCCCGGCTCACCGAGATTCGGGTGCGCGACCTTTGATTTGCGCTTCTCGGGCTTGTCTTCCTCAGCCTTTTTAACTGAATCTCTTACAGCGATCTTCGCGGCGTCATCGAGTCTGAGCGACAGCTCGTATCCGTGGATCCTGACTTCGACAGGATCTCCCATCGGCGCGAACTTCACGATCGTGATCTCCGCACCCGGAAGTATTCCCATATCGAGGAAATGCTGCCTCAGCGCGCCTTCCCCGCCTACTGTCTCAACTATGCAACTCTGCCCTGCTTTGAGTTCCTTTAAGGTCATAACCTCTCCGATCCATGCCGGCCGCTGTTTAGTCCTGACATCGGGCCCAGTCCTGCAGACAGACGGCATCGTAACACTTTTTTTTCGACACCATTATATACTCCGCGTCTTTTGTGCGGAATTGACAGTTAGAATAAACTAACCTTGCGGTTGACACGGCTGTTTTTATACAGTTAGCACAAACTAACCGTTTGATATGCCCTTCCGCAGACCGTGACCGGACCTCACAAAATAATAAAAAGCGCGTCAATATATCAGTTACATAATCAGGGATTATGTTGTAGCATAGTGTAATCAAGGGACAAAAGTGAGGTATTACGATGGAGAACACTGACATCAAAACTATCAAGAGCGCCAATCCTTATCTTCCGCTTTGGGAACATATCCCGGACGGCGAGCCGCGCGTATTCACATACAATGGCGAGACGAGGATATATATCTACGGATCACACGACACGATGAAGACCGAATACTGCGGTCCCGATTATGTCGTATGGTCGGCACCCGTGGACGATCTGACAAACTGGACATGCCACGGCGAATGCTACAGGGCATCTGACGGCGGAATGCTCTATGCGCCCGATGTCGTTCAGAAGGGCGACACTTTCTATATGTATGCGGCAGAGTCAAAGGGATCGGTAATAATGCTCGCAAAGTCAAAGACACCGTGGGGTCCTTTTACGGATCCTGTTAAAACGGAGCTCGGCTTTGACCCCGGCATCCTGGTAGATGACGACGGCAGGGTCTATGCATTCTGGGGCTTCTGCGAATCCTATGCGGGCGAGCTCAACGATGACATGTGCACTCTTAAGAAAGAGACTGTAAGACCTCATCTGATCGGCCATTCAAAACCCTTCTGGATCAAGGAAGACGACGGTCATGTCGATCCGGTTGACGGATTTTTCGAAGCATCGAGCCCGAGAAAGGTCAACGGCAAATACGTACTCATCTATTCGAAGAGATATGAATACAACAAGCCCCAGTCGGGCGTTTTCGGCAGCTGCAACGGTTTCCTGAGCTACAAGTGGTGCGACACCCCTCTCGGCGATTACCAGCCGGGCGGAGACATCAGCTTTAACGGCGGCGAAGTCATCACGGGACCTGACGGCAACGGCATAATGACATATCAGTGGGGCAACAACCACGGTTCGCTGATGCAGATAAAGGATAAGTGGTACGTCTTCTATCACAGACAGACGGGCTGCAACGAATACGCAAGACAGGGAATGGTCGATCCCGTAGACGTTGCTGTCGATAAGAACGGAAAGATCTTTATCGGCAAGATCACCTACGAGAACGGCGAACCCGTAAGTTCCGACACGGTCGAGATGACATCACAGGGCTTCAACGCTGACGGACTTGATGCTTTCTCCATAATCTCCGCGGGTTATGCATGCCACATCTACGACGGCACCGGCAAGCCCAATTATCTGGACAATGCGGAAGGCACGAATAAGGATGTAAGACGCGCACACATCAGCCCTGTTTATGAGGGTGATTCCTCACCGGTCGTTGATATCCAGAGCGGTGCGACGGTAGGCTTCAGATATCTGAATTTCGGCGCTGACGGCGCTTCTGAAGCGGTCGTAACGGGTACTTTCCCCAAGGGATTAACCGTAAGTCTCATTCTGGACAGCTATGACGGCAGGGAGATCGCGGTAAAGACGGTCGATGAGGATACGAACGAACTGATCTTCATACTCGGCGAAATAGTTGTCGGAAAACATGCTGTCTATTTCGGTTTTAAGACTGAAGATGAAGCAATCAGAGCCGTTTTCGACACTTTTAGATTCAAATGAGCCGCGGATTGTGATATTCTGACACAAAAATCAAGCGCATTCGGGGGCGGCTTATTATGAAGACCAAAATAGTAAAGACGATATGCACTGTGATGGCACTGATGCTTATGTGCCTGATGGCTGTTTCGTGCGGAACAAAAAGTGAACCGGCATATGTTCTGGAAGCGTCAGTAAACAATGGTCTGGTCGAGTCTTACAAGGCTTATTTCGAGCTCAACGGAAAAACGGTATCCGAAGTAAGGGAGATCCGTTTCAAGAATCTGGTCAACAGTTCCAGCTCGAATTACAAGGAGATCGAAAAGACGACCTATACCTATACCGCCGTTGCCACGACGAGCAATGCTGCAGACTGGCGCTACACACAGGAACGTGCCGCCTATGACACGACCAAGCTCATCAAGTATCTGAAGAAGATGGATGTGCGTTATACGGGCAGTGTCGAGATCACGATCTCCGAGTTCGATGACTACGTTTTGATCGAAGTAAGACTTTATGACGGACACACGCTCATCGATGTGTCCACCGGACTTTTCAAGAACGAAAAGCTCGTAAAACTTCCGAATGACGTATCGCTCCAGTCTCTCGCGAAAGTCTATAAGCATAAATAAAAGGTATTTGCGAAAGGTTATACAGGGGGTTGTATCAAAATGCCGGTACAGCCCCTTACTTTCGATTTTTTGCTGGCATTTGCCCAATGCCTGCTTTTCTGCCGTGTAAAAACGGCGAAAAACTGACCCCTTGAAGTGGATGTGCTAATGACCAGCCATGTCTGCCGGAAGGCCAAAGTATCGAAATGTTTAAAAAAC
>Ga0247611_10000892_pt1 | contig 57183 bp, 34 predicted proteins | sample 177DNAGHGhighgp2_FD_192422 | JGI IMG/M metagenome (GOLD analysis project Ga0247611, IMG submission 192422) | Sheep rumen microbial communities from Palmerston North, Manawatu-Wanganui, New Zealand - 1770 DNA GHGhigh gp2 | ecosystem: Host-associated > Mammals > Digestive system > Stomach > Rumen... | reverse complement strand
ATCTGCAGGATCGTACACTCACAAGTCTGTTTACAGGTACTACCGTTAAAGACACAACTGAACATACTATGACGATTACTCCTGTAAAGCCCGTTTTCCAGACCGTTCTTTTCCGATTCTCCCAGAAGCTTGGACTCGTGGACAAGGACAACCTCGCGGGCGTACCTTATTATATAAGTATAGAGAATCTGGCAACCGTTCCAGAGCCAGAGCCAGTTGATCCCAAGAAGAAATATAAGCAGGTGCCAGGCATCTATGTCAATATTCCAGGCAAGATGCGCTCAACTATCTCTGATTCCGGAAAAACTATTCTTGCAACAGAGATGCCCGCAGGTCAATTTGGAAACGTAGAACTGTTAAGTGGAGCTCTATTCAACAAGCGTTATACCACCCATCTCTGGCTTAACCCCATCTCCGGCGGCATAGAGAAACTTGAAGCCGAGCAACCGAAATAGAGACATACGAAAAAGCCCCGCCATTCTTCTGGCGAGGCTTTTTTCATGATCACTTGATAACGACTTTTCGGTTTCCGTGGATATACACGCCTTTCTTCGTAGGACGGGTTATCCGAAGGCCATTCAGATTGTACCAACGTTCATCGTCGGACAATTCACCGATAACCTGTTGGATATCACTGGCCGCACTCTTGTAGGACACTTTACGCACTCTTACATCGAGAGCAGATTTCTTCCCTCGCGTACCATTCGCATCGGAACCTCCATTCCACAGATAGACGTAGGTCGGACTATTGCTTTTGTACGGGAGGTTATAGTCGCCCATATCATGCATATTAATAGCTACAGGGGCATCGTTACCTACCTTCACCATTAAGTAAATGCTTTCCGCTTCCTGAGAAGTGACTATAATATAACCTTCGCCTGCAGGCACTATAAACGTCATACCTGTAAACTGACTAGCATAGTCTGAAGAGCCAGGCTCCACTCCATTTGCTATAAGTGTATTTACAGTTGAAGTAAGCGTCACTGTATTAATAATGATACTATGTTCATCTGTATCGTAGCCGTCTCCCTCAGCCGATTCCTGATTCTTCAAGGTAAAAAGAATATTGTTTACAATCGCATTCGACAGATCTACCTCACTGCCATCTGTATTTATGAAGTCAGATTCGTCCATCGTATAATCCACTTCCTTGACTATCGGCTCCAATTTTAGTTTCTCTTCTGGGATTGGATCAGAAGCCTCTATAGCCAGTGAATAGTCATCGCTGGCAGTGTTGTAATTATCATTACCTGCAAAAGTTGCAGTAATCGTTGTCTCACCTGCAGAAACCAGCGTCACTGCACCCGTCGAAGAATCAACGGTTGCGACCTTCGTATTGGAAGATGTATAGGCCAAGGTTAAATCTACAGGGGAGGTAGTAACCTTAGGAGCCGTAAAGGCTTCACCCATCTTACCAGAGGCCGTCCTTGAGGCAAAAGTCACTGTGGCATCGGCCTTTTTGACGCTCAGTGTATAGCTGATGGTATTGGCGATATAGGCCTCATCACCTGCAAAGGCTGCAGAAATCACGGTCTCACCTGCACCAACAATTGATACAACTCCTGAAGTATTGACCGTTGCAACGCCCTCATTGCTGCTGCTCCACGTCAGGGGCAACTGATGAGGATTAGTCAATTCAGGAGAGGTCACGGTAGCATCACCAAAGGTTGCTGTTGCCGTCCCAGAGGCGAAACTAAGATCAGAGCTCACAGCATCTGCTTTTGCAACAGTAAGCGTATAGCTATCGTTGGCTGCGTTGTAATTATCATTGCCTGCAAACGAAGCTGTGATTGTTGTCTCACCTGCAGCAACCAACGTCACTGCGCCTGTCGAGGCATCAACAGTCGCCACCTTCGTATTGGAAGAGGTATAGGACAAGGTCAAATCTACAGGGGAGGTAGTAACCTTAGGAGCCGTAAAGGCTTCACCCATCTTACCAGAGGCCGTCCTTGAGGCAAAAGTCACTGTGGCATCGGCCTTTTTGACGCTCAGTGTATAGCTGATGGTATTGGCGATATAGGCCTCATCACCTGCAAAGGCTGCAGAAATCGCGGTCTCACCTGCACCAACAATCGTTACAACACCTGAAGCATTGACCGTTGCAACGCCCTCATCGCTGCTGCTCCACGTCAGAGGCAACTGATGAGGATTAGTCAATTCAGGAGAGGTCACGGTAGCATCACCAAAGGTAGCTGTTGCCGTCTCAGAGGCGAAACTCAGATCAGAGCTCACTGCATCTGCTTTTGCAACAGCAAGCGTATAGCTGTCGTTGGCTGCGTTGTAATTATCATTACCTGCAAACGAAGCTGTGATTGTTGTCTCACCCGCAGCTACCAGCGTCACGGCACCAGTCGAGCCGTCAACAGTAGCCACCTTCGTATTGGAAGAGGCATAGGACAAGGTTAAATCTGCAGGGGAAGTAGTAACCTTAGGAGCAGTAAAGGCTTCGCCCATCTTACCAGAGGCCGTCTTTGAGGCAAACGTCACGGAAGCTGCAGCCTTATTGACGGTCAGCGTATAGCTGATGGTATTGGCCATATAGGCATCATTACCTGCAAAGGCAGCGGAGATCACAGTCTCACCGGCACCAACAATCGTTATAACACCTGAAGCATTGACAGTTGCGACATCCTTGTTGCTGCTGCTCCATGTCAGGGACAACTGATGAGGATTAGCCAATGCAGGAGAAGAGACGGTCTCATCGCCATAAGTAGCAGTAGCCGTAGCAGAGGCAAAGCTAAGATCAGAGTTTACTGCATCTGCTTTTGCAACCGTAAGCGTATAGCTATCGTTGGCTGCGTTGTAATTATCATTACCTGCAAACGAAGCTGTGATTGTTGTCTCACCCGCAGCTACCAGCGTCACGGCACCAGTCGAGCCGTCAACAGTAGCCACCTTCGTATTGGAAGAGGCATAGGACAAGGTTAAATCTGCAGGGGAAGTAGTAACCTTAGGAGCAGTAAAGGCTTCGCCCATCTTACCAGAGGCCGTCTTTGAAGCAAACGTCACTGTGACATCGGCCTTTGCAATGGCGACAACCACTTGTCCGCCTTCGGCATTCTCATGATTTGCATCACCCACCACTTTATAAAAAACAGTATAACTACCTACATTGGTCCCGGTGGGAACTGTCTCTGCGAAGGTTTGGTTATCAAGACTATACTGCATGGTTCCGCCAGAGGCTGCACCAGCTGTCACCAAAGCCTGGGCGCTACCAGAATAGGTCAGTGTATTGGCCGTCGGGGCTGTAGTCACAGATGAGGCTGCTTTTGCAATGGAGAAAGTAGTGGTGTTGTCTGTTGGCAACTTATAATTGGTATTGCTCAGAACAGAAGCTGTAGCTATGTAGTTGCTTCCAGCATCAGTCTTTGCACCCTCAACAGTAACAGTACAAGCATCATTACCAACCAATCCTGTTGCAGTGGCAGTCGGTGCATGCGCACTACCATCATAAATAAAAGATGTCGTTCCCCAGGTGAGACCAACTTCCTTAGGATTTACCGTCAGGGTGTAAGAAACAGAACCTGGTTTTACATAATCATCTCCTGCAAACGAAGCGTTAACTTCAGTGGATCCTGCGCCTTTGATTGACACCGATCCTGTATTATCCACAGTCGCTACACTCTGCACAGATGATGAATAAGTAACCGCCGCCCCTGATAGTTGTCCCATATTTAGGGAGGGAAGAGGTGCTGCTTCATCACCATACGTAGCAGAGGCTGTTGTCGAAGAAAAGCCAAAACCCAAATTCCCAGGTTCTCCACGGTCATCCGTATACGTCAGTGTATAGGATGCAGATGGGGCATCAACAACAGACGCTGTAATTGTCGTCGAGCCTGGTGCAACTGGCGAGATGGCACCACTATTGGCATCAATAGTAGCAACACCCGTATTACTAGAAGAGTAGGTAACTGTGGCTTTATTTGGATTACTAAGTACAGGATACGCATCTCCTCTATTACTCCAGTTCATCGGCCATTCGTTAACCTCAACAAAAGCAGCGGCACTTGTTGGATCGCCCCATCTCACCTGCGACTGCGCAGATATACCCAATGACATCAGCATAAATACCAACATCAGCAGACATCGGGTACAAATTGGTTGATTAATCGGACTCCTCATATCATACGGGTTCTTATTTTTCTATATTATTACAACTTATCGAACTTCTTCAGAATATCCTCAAGACGCGCTACACTGTCGGGATCCTTGTCGTTCTTGGCTATCAGCTCCAGATGATGACGGATATCTGCCATCTTGTCGAAGAGCAGCAATGCCTGCTCGTAGCCCTTACCGATGTTTTCGAAGTTCTTGGAAAGAGAGTTATAGTCCTCAAGCAGACGTTGAAGTTCATCCACACGCCTTTGGTAGTCGTTCAGCAACTGCTGTCCATCCTCTGATTGTCGCTTGGCAGCCTTCATCTGGAAGAAGAGTGCCACAGCTAGTGCTACCACAATAACAAGTAGTATAATCTCAAGTATTGTCATAATCTTCAGCCTTTTTTCTGTTCAACGGTCATAAACTGTGTAAAGCCTGTCATCTTCAGTACCTTGTAAATATCAGGGCTGACATTTGTCATCTTAAACTTTCCACGCAACTGCATAACGGTACGCATAGTCTTCTGAATAACACGCAGACCAGAACTTGCCATGTAAGTAAGTTCCGAGCAGTCCATCTCCAAATCGACGCCACCATCCTTGAGAGCGGGTTGGATGTCTTGTTCAAACTGATTAGCATTTGCCGTATCAATGCGGCTACCAGTCTTAATGATGGTCTTACCACCTTCTTTTAAAATCTCTGTCATAATTGTTTGTTTTTATTGTTAATAATCATTACTATGTTCTCAATACTCTCACACAAAGCATGGTCAAATCATCGTTAGGTTCTGCTCCGTCACGATGTTTCTCGACTTCGGTTGATAATAGTTCTATCATCTGTTTTGAACTTTCAAAGGGTGTCTTCTCAAGTATCTCCACTAGACGTTCGTCACTAAACTGTTCCTGCTGACGGTTCTCAGCCTCGTTCAGGCCGTCACTGTAAACGAACAGTGGCTTGTCCTTAATGCTCTGCAACTCCTCACCTTCATATTGCATTCCCGGCCACAAGCCGATGGGGGCGTTGGGAAGCATCTCCATGAACGCTGCCTTACCAGATTCGACGAGGACTGGCGGGTTATGACCGGCATTACAGAAATCAAGATGACCAGTCTTCAGATCCACCAATCCCATAAACATGGTAACAAACATGCCAGCCTCGTTATCTTCTCCCGACAGCGCATCGTTGATACGGGTACATATCTCGGCAGGCATCATCTGCTGTGCTGCCAATGTTCGGAAAAGTCGTGTGGCCTGTGCCATGAAAAGTGAAGCAGGCACACCTTTACCACTCACATCTCCTAAAGCAAAGTAGAGTTTATCATCTTGTAAAAGATAACCGTAAAGGTCACCTCCTACCTCCTTTGCAGGCGTCATCGACGCATAGATATCCAAATCAGGACGATCGGGGAAGGTACTTGGCACCATACTCCTTTGTATGTCACGGGCAATTCGCAAATCGCTCTCAATACGTTCCTTGGCAGCTGTTGTCTCTTCTAACTGATCGTATGCAGTCAATAGTTCGCTATGGGTCTTTTCCAATTCTGTATGCGCTATTTTCAGGCGTTTGGCAGAACGAAGCCTGAAGTAGATAAAGATAACTAACGAGGCTACGACAATGGAAGCAATAATGATGATACCAAGACGCTGCTGCTGTGCCTGCTCCATCTTCATGCGTGCCTGTTTCATCTCCAATTCATCGACATTAAATCTGGCATTCATCTCGGCCAACTGTCGCTTGGTATCTTTGATATTCATCGAGTCGCTTATCTGGTAGATTTCACGATAGAGCTCTGCTGCGACCTTATCCTTACCCATACCTGTCATGATCTCCGCCCGTTGCTGTTTCACACGGATCAAGTCACCCTTATCATTAATACCCTCTACTAAGCGGAGTAACTGCGTATTGTATAATAGAGCTTCGCCATTGAGACCACGCTGTTTACAGAGTTTCGCTTGGTAAAACAGCCATGAGCGGAATGTTTCGTCCTCTTCGCTAAGAATACATTTCCGGGCTTGAGCAAGCATCTTTGAAGCCTCTTCATTCTGTTGTAAGCCAAGTGCAGCCTGAGCACATCCGATATAATAATATGCCCACCCCTGTATAGTTCCAGAATAATCTGCAGGATGGTTATAATCTTTGATAAACTTTTCAATTGCTTCTTTCCATTGTATAGTAAGCTCACCGAGCTGCTGATATGCTTGAATTCGCTCTAAAACATCACACTGAGAAGAGAACAAAATAGGAACTTCTGCAGGCAAAGGATGAAGTGTCATCAACTGATCAATTGCTTTATGATATGCCTCATTTGCCTCTTCCATATTATGCATATTAAAATAAGCATTACCCATAGCCATATAAGCAAGACCTTGTCCCTGCACGGCCTGATGCTGCTTGGCATCCTCATACATGGTCTGAGCTTCTTTCAATCCTGTGGTCAACGAATCAGAATAAACGTATGTATTCGCCAAGTAATACCACAAACGATAACACTTTTCCCACTCCTCATGTTTTGCAAGAAACTGCATATCACCACGCACATAATAAAAGAGCGAGTCGTCTAAATCGTAATTATAGAAAAGAATTCCTCTTGATAGTAAATCTGCGCACTGTTCCTCAACATTCCCTTGTCGACGAGCCTCATTGAGATGAGCATAAAGGCAGGTAAGTTGCTGATTATAATCATCATTCTCACGACTTAAATCATGCAAGCGCCCAAGGGCTGCTAATTTTTTTTCACCCTGAAGTTTGGGCAATTTTTTTCTTATCTCTTCAGCTTCGTCACTGTAGAGAACCGTTGCTGAAAGCAACAGAACAGCACATATCAAAAAACGGTGTATGCGCATTGGGCTTGAATGATTAATCAGTCAATGCTGCAAAATTACGTAATTATTTTTAATTATCCAATAAAAACAGCGGAAAAAAGCCAAAAACATAAAAAAAGAAATGGATTCCTTATCAGGAACCCACTTCTTTGGATTATAATTGTATCTCTTATTGCTGAGCGAGCTTACCGTCAGAACCAAGTACGTTCACAATCTTGTGGATGTACATCTTCTTCATATTTTCACGAGCGGGCTTCAGATACTGACGAGGATCGAAGTCTCCAGGATGCTCTGCGAGGTGCTTGCGGATAGCAGCTGTCATAGCCAGACGAGAGTCTGAGTCGATGTTGATCTTGCAGACAGCGCTCTTTGAAGCCTCACGCAACTGTTCCTCGGGGATACCGATAGCGGCCTCGAGGTGACCACCGTACTTATTGATCGTGTTCACCTCCTCCATTGGAACTGAAGAAGAACCATGAAGAACGATGGGGAATCCAGGAAGTTTCTTCTCGATCTCATGCAGAATATCGAATGCCAATGGCGGTGGAACGAGCACGCCGTTCACCAATGTGCACTGCTCAGGAGTGAACTTGTGAGCACCATGAGAAGTACCGATAGAAATAGCCAGTGAATCGCAACCTGTGCGTGTTGAGAAGTCGATAACCTCCTCAGGCTTGGTGTAGTGAGACTCTGCTGAAGAAACCTCATCTTCAACACCAGCGAGCACACCGAGTTCAGCCTCAACAGTTACATCGAACTGATGAGCATAGTCTACGACCTTCTTGGCGAGAGCAATATTCTCCTCATAAGGCAGAGAAGAACCGTCGATCATCACTGAAGAGAAACCGTTATCGATACAATCCTTACAGAGTTCGAAAGTATCACCGTGATCGAGGTGAAGCACAATCTCAGGATGCTCACAGCCGAGCTCCTTAGCATACTCTACAGCACCCTTAGCAAGGTTACGTAGAATCGTGCCGTTAGCATAGTTACGTGCACCCTTAGAAACCTGCATGATAACAGGAGACTTTGTCTCAACAGCTGCCATCACGATGGCCTGCATCTGCTCCATAGTGTTGAAGTTGAAAGCGGGGATAGCATAGCCACCGGCTACTGCTCTCTTGAACATCTCGCGAGTATTAACGAGACCCAAATCCTTGTAGTTTACCATAATTGTATTGTTTAAATTAGAAAAACGTAATTTCAGATTGCAAAGGTAGTAAAAAAGTAAAAGAATAAAAAAGTAAAAAGGTAAAAAAAAGAAAACAGCCTGCTATTTTTATATTTATTTGCAAAAACCTCATGCCTCAGCAAGCTTTTTGTAAAACTCAGTTTTCATTTTACCTTTCTACCTTTCCTCTCAAAGCCTACATCAACGTATGCTGATCAAAATATGCCTGGACCTCCTCTTTGTAGTTTTCAGAGATAGGAACGTAGACATCGCCGAACACAATGCGGAAACGATCGATGAGTGGTGTCTCTGGCATGTGAACGATAAAAGAGCGATGGGTGCGCAGGAACTCCGGCTTGGGCAGATATTCCTCAAGTTTCTTCATGCTCATCAGCGACATCACCTTCTCGCCATTCTTCAGATAGAAACGCACATAATCCTTCAACCCCTCGATATAGAGAATATCATCTAGGGAAATACGCTGCAACTTATAGTCACTCTTAACAAACATAAAACGGTCACGGCGATATACATCCTGTTTCGAGGCAACAGCAAACCACTCCAGTGCCTTATCTGTAGATTTCAGAAAGTCATCATATGAGATGGGTTTCAACAGATAGTCAAGAGCATTCACCTTATAACCTTCTATCGCATACTGCGGGAAGGCTGTAGTGAAGATAATCTTGGTCTCCTTAGGCAGAATCTTTGCAAACTCAATGCCTGATAGTTCCGGCATCTGGATATCCAAGAATATTAACTGAACAGGCATCTCGCGCAAATCCTTCATTGCTTGAAGCGCACTGTTGTAAGTACCCGACAGACTAAGATACGGCGTTTTCTTAGCATAACTTTCCAGCAGTCCAGCTGCCAGAGGTTCGTCATCAATAATGGCGCAACTAATTGTCATAATCTTATTTATTAAAGTGTTAAGTGCTTATTATTTAAGTGTACAATAACCCGAGAGCGATAAACCTTACCATCCGCAGAGACACCGTTCTCCCATTCGTACTGCTCATAATATGAGAGGTCAAGCCGATGCTGCACTTGCTGCAGCCCCAAGCCATGTCCACTACGATCACTCTCCGTCTTTGGATGATTAGAGTTTTCTATCAGACATTCGAGACTTTGATCATCGGCTGTGATAAAGATATGAACAAAACTAGGCTCCGAAGGAGAAACACCATGCTTGAAAGCATTTTCTACAAGGGAAATGAACAACAGAGGAGCCACCCGTACTTCTGGATTAGCAACTTTTGTTTCGAACTTGACTTCCACATTCTTCGGAAGACGTATCTTCATCAAACTGACATAATTCTCCAGGAACTGTATCTCGTCCTTCAGTTCCACATCAGCCTGCTGATTATCGTAAAGCACATGACGGAACAGTTTGGAAAGCTGTTGGATGGCATCCTGCGCTTTTGTATAATCGATAGCGGCCAGTGCATATATATTGTTCAGTGTGTTCAGCAAGAAATGGGGGTTTATTTGCGAACGCAGGCTACTCAGCTCCGCATTAACACGTGCGGCCTCAGCATCCTTAATTGCGTTTTCTGCCCAATACCACCGCTGCGCCAAAGAAATACAAGTTGCTACAGTAGCAAAGATACAGAAGTTGATACTGTCACGAATGAAGGAAAGAAAATCGTCAAGTGCATCAGGGGTACGATTGGGCCTTGCTACAGTCAAGAATTGCTCCCGGGTGAAATCAGCCCAATAATAGAGAAAGATGCTAAAGCTAATAATCATCACGAAATTGAAAATCGTATAATAGCGATGCTTTCCTGCCGCAAAATAATTAGGTGCGAGCCACTTAAAGTTGGTGTAGAACACCACCATCAACAAGAAAGACGGCATACAACTCACCAGATACTGAAGCATCGACACACCCGTACCTCTCATATACTGCATGGGCGACAAGAACATGAATGCCCAAAACACAATATGCAAAAAAAATTTCAGTCTCCTGTCTAGCATAATTCGTATGATTCAAATTCTTTTTACTTACTCATGACGTATCGCTTCTATAGGATCCATATTAGCAGCTTTCTGGGCTGGGATATAACCAAAGAGCACACCAATAAACACACAGACAAGGAAAGAAACGTAGATACTCCATGCCGGCACACTCGAAGGCATGCCAAACGATGAGACAAACGCGCTCGCCCCTACGCCTACAAGAACGCCTATCAAACCTCCTGTGACGGAAATCAATACCGATTCAATCAGGAACTGCAGCGAGATGACAGGCCCCGTAGCACCTACAGCCATACGAAGACCTATTTCCTTCGTACGCTCCGTCACACTTACCAGCATGATGTTCATGATACCAATACCTGCTACCAATAGCGAAAAGGCAGCAGCCACCACGAGGATAATCGTCACCGTATCCATTGTCGACGACATAGTCTCCATCATCTCTGCCTGAGAACGAATCGTGAAGTCATCATCAGCATCTTCTTTCAGTTTATGGTTGTTTCGCAGGATTTGTGTCAGTTCCTCGATAGCAGCATCCGAGAGTTCCTCGGTAACTGCAGAACAGACAATGCTTGAGAAATAAGTCTGTGCTGCGATACGCTTCATCACAGTTGTATAGGGAGCGATAATCACATTATCCTGATCCATACCCCATGAGTTATAACCTTTCGACTTCAACACACCGACGATGCGCATTGGGATACTCTTGAAACGGATAGTCTTGCCAATACACTCGGCTCCCTCACCAAAAAGTTCCTTCACAATGGTTGCACCTACCACACACACCTTAGCGGCTTTCTTGATATCCTCCTCGGTGAAGCACTCCCCTTCCTCTATCGTCCACAGACGGATATCAAGATAATCGATAGACTCCCCATACATTGACGCATTGGTATTCTTGCTGCCGTAGATGGCCTGTCCGCTGGCTGTCACCTCTGGCGACACCTTCGTCACGAAACGCTTCTCTCGAACGATACGTTCATAGTCGGCCATCTTCAGGGTCTGCATACTCGACGGGTCCTGACGCACACCGCCTCGCATATCGGCACCAGGGCGGATGGTCAACAGATTCGTGCCCATCGTGGAGAGTTCTTTACGGATACTCTCCTTTGAGCCCTGGCCTATCGACATCATGATGATTACTGCCGCCACACCGATGATGATACCCAACATCGAGAGGAAGGAACGCATTTTGTTGTTCGCCACAGCCTTCAGGCTCACTTTAAACAGATTCAGTATATTCATTAATTCATTAATCCTCAATTATTCAGTCTTCATTTATCAATCATCCTGCGGTGCGGGCAACTTGGCAAGTGCCTCTGCTGCCGACTTTATGTTCGTATTGACTGTATCTTCGCGGATTTTGCCGTCGCGAAGGTTGATATTACGACTGGCATATTCTGCGATCTCGGGGTTATGGGTCACGAAAATAATCGTATTACCCTGCTTGTAGAGTTCCTGAAACAGCACAAGCATCTCGAAGGATGTTCTCGTGTCAAGGTTACCTGTAGCCTCATCAGCAAGCAGCACCGCAGGATCATTCACCAAAGCACGGGCAATGGCCACACGCTGCATCTGGCCACCAGACATCTGGTTCGACTTATGATACATACGGTCCCCCAATCCTACTGCTTGCAGAGCCTTGATAGCCTTCTCTCGGCGCTCGGAAGCAGACACTTCAGAATTATACATCAATGGCAGTTCCACATTCTCGAGGGCTGTGGTCTTGGCCAAAAGATTGTAGTTCTGAAACACGAAGCCAATTTTGCGATTGCGAAGTCGGGCGCGCTGAGTCTTCGACATTGAGCGTACGCTGATGCCATCGAGGTAGTATTCACCGCTTGTGGGTGTATCTAGACAGCCTAACTGATTCAGCAGCGTAGACTTGCCCGAACCCGAAGTACCCTGAATCGTAACGAATTCTCCCTCATAGATCTTGAAGGAGACGCCACGCAGAGCCTTCACCGTCTCAGAGCCAACCTGAAAGTAGCGCTTAACGTTCTGCAGTTCGATGACAACCTTTCTATTATCTTCCGCCATAGTTCATCTCCTTTGTGAGGCATTTCCACCTGACTGGCTGTTCCGGTTATTTCTCGGACGCGGCATGAAGGGGTTACCAGCCTGCTGGTCAGCCTGAGGCTCTCCACCACTGATATTGAAATCAGCAAGCACTTCCGTACCAGCAGCGATACCTCCTGTAATCTCTGTCATCACACCGTTTGAGGTACCAACCTCCACCTTGTGTGCCTTGAAAACGGCTCCTTCTTTCGTCCATAGTTTATGGTCTCCCTCACAGTCTTCGATGCTTTCGCCTTCCTTCAGGAGGGCATCGTTGGGATGGAAGCGCAGCGCCTTAGCTGGTACAGCGAGAATATTGTTCTTCTCAAGGGTGAAGATAGTCACGTTTGCTGTCAGCCCTGGCTTCAACTTCAGATCGTTGTTAGGCGCAGAGATCACCACCTCATAGGTTACCACGTTACTCTCCGTCGTAGCCTCCTGACGCACCTGAGTCACCTGGCCCTCAAAAGTATCGTCGGGGAAGGCGTCAACAGTGAAACTTACACGTTGGCCTTCTTTTACACCACCGATATCAGCCTCGTCGATATCGGCAATCACACGCATATCCGTCAAATCCTGTGCAATTACGAAAAGTTCCGGGGTATTGAACGAGGCTGCCACCGTCTGACCTTCCTCCACCGCTTTCGACAAGATTACACCGTCGATGGGCGAGGTAATCGTCGCATAGCCGAGATTGGTCTGAGCCTTCTGAACACTCTCCCGAGAAGTATTCACCTGCTCTTTTGCCTTCAGATACGACAGTTGAGCACTCTCAAACTCATCGGCACTCACAAGTCCTTTGTCATAGAGCGTCTTATACCTATTATAATTAGAGAGCTCATAGGCAGCAGAACTCTGGGCACTAGAGAGGTTAGCCTTCGCGGTATTCAGTTCGCTGATCAGATTCGTGCGATCCAGTTCGGCAATGACCTGCCCCTTCTTTACGACTGAATTGTAGTCCACATACAGACGGCTCACTTTACCAGAAACCTGAGTTCCTACAGTGACAGAGGTCACTGGCTCGATAGTGCCTGTAGCCGTTATACTCGTGTGGATATTCGTATTCTCCACCTTCGCGGTTTCAAACGTCAGCGTCTCTTCTTTCTTCCCCCCTCTGAAGAGGAACCATGCAATGATAATCACGGCGATCACGCCGATGGCTATCCATCCTTTCTTTCCGATCTTCTTCATATACTTGATTATTTTATTTCTCCATTTTGATAGAACTTGAGCATCTGCTGGTTATAGATGGTCAGATACTTCGACTGCAGCTGATTCTGCTGGGCAGAGAGCAGCTTGTCCTTGCCCGACATCAGTTCCACGATGTTCTTCAGGCCCAGACGGAACTGTTCCGACAGCAGCTCATAGCTCTGGCGGGCGCTCTCCACGCTGCTCTTCGCGGCCTGATACTTCTCCTGATTCGTCCAGGCATTCAGCCAGAACTGCTGTATGTCGGAGTAAAGCGTCTTCTGCTGGTCCAACAGATCCAGCTGAGCCTGCAGCTGGTTGATCTTCGCCTTGTTGACAGAGGTCTTCGTAGAGCGGCCGTCATAGATGGGCACGGTCACGCCGAGACCTATTGACGAGTTGACGTTGCTCTTCATCTGCGAGCCCCAGCCAGTACCGCTCAGCGAATTCGTAGAGGTGGTCACGCCTCCCGTCAGGTTCACGCTCGGCATCCATCCCGCCTTTGCCAGCGACACGTTTACGTCGCTGCGCTTGATGGCCAGCTGCAGGCGCTCTATCTCCGGGCGACTGAGCAGTGCCTGCTCATATACCGACTGCATGGATGGTATCTCTGCCATCACGACATCATCGTTGATCTCGGGGATTGCCACGTCAAACTGCTCCTCGTCCGTAATCTCCAGAAGCTGCTTCAGCTGTAGCTTATAGTTCATCAACTGACTCTTCGATTCCACGATGGAATACTGGTCGTTGGCCCGCTGCGCCGAGAGCTGCGCGAGATCGGCCTTCGACATCTTTCCCACTTCCACCATCTCCTTGCCGCGTTCCTCATTCTTCATGCTCGTCTCCAGCATCTGCTCGTTCACCTTCACGTTCTCGTCAAGGTAGAGTATCTGGGAATAGATCTGGGCGATACGCTCTTGGATGGAGTTGGCAGTCTCTCTTGTGGAGAGTTCTGCCTGCTCCTCCGAGAGCCGGTCAAGTCTTATGGTGTTGATATTGCGGTTGCCGTTCCATACGGTCCACTGCCCGCTCAGCGAGTAGGAGCCGTTATAGTAAGTCTTGTCCACCTTCGTATTCACGGTGCCGTTGGTCACATACGACATGCCGGAATCCTTCCACGGCTGATAGCCCAGGCTCTGGTTAGTCGATGCGCTCACTGTCGGCAGCAGCGCGGCCTTGGCACCCTTCAGCTCCTCCGTAGCCGAGCGTTTCTGCAGTTGCGACTTCATCAGCGTGATGTTGTTCTCCATCGCATAGTCGATGCAGTCTTGTAGTGTCCATTGTTTCTGGGCTAGCGCCATCTGCATGTTCAGCAGCACTATACCTATTATAAATAATACTCTCTTCATTTGCTTCTTCTCTTGATTAATCGAATATTCGTCTGCAAAGGTACTAAGTTTATCGGTATTTTCAAAATACTATAGACAAAATTTTTCGGTTAATAGATTTTAACCGCCCATTCTTCGATAAATCTTTAGGTGTTTAATCGGCATTAAGACTTAATCTCTGCCTATCAGAAAGAGGCTGCTATTCACACTTCCTTTCAGGCAGAAGAAGAAACTCGTCGAAAAAAAGGCAGGAAGTCGTCGAAAGTTTCTTGGGGCGAGAGAGACTATAACGTACCTTTGCACCATCAAAAGTAACGCGAAGTAAAATTAAAAAAGAAAAGATATGAAACAGTTCAGGACATTTTTCGTAATGACATTGATGACTCTCTCATCAGTAGCAATGGCCCAGACAACGGTGAAGGGCACGTTGATGGATGAAACCTTAGGCGAGGCAGAGCCTTTCGCCACCATCCGCGTATTCAAGGAAGGCAAGACGGAGAAGCCCGTCGCCATGTTCCTCACCGACGAGAACGGCCAGTTCTCACAGGAAGTGAAGGGTAAGGGCAAGTTCGACATCGTGTTCAGCAGCGTAGGCAAAGAAGACCTGAAGATGACGATCACCCTCGGACAGGAGAATCCGCTCAGCCTCGACACCTTATATATTAAAGAGAACGCCACGATGCTGAAAGGCGTGGAGATTGTGGCTCAAAAACCGCTGGTGAAGATGGAAGTCGACAAAATGAGCTACAATGTGGCTGAGGACGAAGATTCAAAGTCGAACACCGTGCTCGATATGCTCCGCAAGGTGCCTATGGTAACCGTCGACGGCCAGGATAATATCACCGTGAACGGTTCCTCGTCCTTCAAGGTGTATGTAGACGGAATGCCTAATGTGATGTTCTCCGCAAACCCGTCGATGGTATTCAAGAGCATGCCTGCCACAGCCGTAAAGAGCATTGAGGTGATGACAAACCCTGGCGCCAAGTACGATGCAGAAGGTGCTGCTGGTGTGCTGAACATCGTGATGAACAAGCAGAACCCGCAGGCAGCCCAGAGCCTGAATGGCTATAACGGCACGCTGAGGGCAACGGCTGGCAACAAGCAGTTGGGCGCCAGTGCTTTCATCAATGGCCAGCAAGGCAAGCTCAGCTACAGCGCCAACGTGATGACCTCCTATAACAGGCCAGGTAACACCAATACAGAGATGGAGCAGATACAAGATAACGGTATGAGTCAGCTTCTCACCTCTGAAAGCAACGTGAAGACGCCTTTCACGATGGGAAGTCTGAGCCTCGGATATCAGATTGATCCGATGAGCACACTGAACCTCACCGCACAGGTAAACAACATGACGATGAAGAGCAGCGGCACCTCGCTGACCACTATGGGCGGCAACAGTTTCGGCTCGGATTTCAGCTACAAAAGCACCACTGACACGAAGATGTCGCGCACATCATTCAACGGAAGCATCGACTACCAGCGTTTCTTCAACCAAGAGCACACGCAGTCGCTCGCCCTTACCTATCAGCTGAACTACAGCCCTGCCACAACGGAGATGCATAACGACTTCGGCAACACCTCTGACTACATCGACCTGACAAACCGTTATTCTGACAATCATGACAAGACCACAAACCATACTTTCCAGCTTGACTACGCCATGCCGCTGGGCACGGGCCAGACGTTAAGTCTGGGCGGCAAGCTGCAGCTCCACGATGCGACCTCCGACTCCAAGTATTATCTGAAGGACATCTATGATCCCAACACGAGCAGCGAGTACGAATACAAGAACTCTATCCTGGCAGGCTACGGCGAGTATGCAGGCAATTTCAACAGGCTAGGCGTAAAGGCAGGTCTCCGCTATGAGTACACTTGGCAAGACGTCAAGTATCACCTCGGCAACGGCGACGACTTCAAGAAAGACTATGGCAGCCTGGTGCCCACAGCCAGCCTGCAGTACAACCTCGGCGTTGGCAGCAACCTCGGCCTTACCTACAACATGCGTATCTCTCGCCCAGGCATTTCCTACCTGAATCCCTATGTCGACAAGACCAATCCTATTGCCCTCAGCTATGGTAACCCGGAACTCGATGTCGAGAAGAACCATAACCTCTCGCTGGTCTACAATATGTTCACTTCCAAACTGATGGTAAACCTGAACCTTCACCACAACTTCGTGGACAACGCTATCTCGCAGTACAGTTTCTACGACAGCGATAATCTGCTGAACACCACTTACGGCAATGTCGTAAAGCGCCACCAAACGGGATTCAGCGGTTACGTAAACTATCTGCTGACGAAGGATACGCGTCTTTTCTTCAACGGTGGCCTGAACTATACAGATTTGCGTAGCGATGCCCTCGATCAGAAGAACAGTGGATGGACCTTCAATGCTATGCTTGGTCTTCAGCAAACCCTGCCATGGAACCTGAAGCTCAGCGCCTTCGCCATCACCTCCACCAAGAACTATACCCTTCAAGGATGGAGCGGCGGATTCAACTTACTCACCGCCACCCTCTCGAAGTCGCTGCTGAAAGACAAGCTCACCATCGGCGTGCAGGGAATTCTCGGCCTGAATAAAGGCGGCAAACTGAACATTGAGAGCGAGACTCGCGGTAAAGACTTCACCAGCCACACGAATGTCAAAGTGCCCATCTACGGCGTAGCCTTAACGGTCAGCTACACCTTTGGCAATTCAAAGATGGCTTCAAAGCAGCACGTGAATCGTGTACAAAACGACTTCATCGAACAGCAATCGCAGGGTGAGATGCTTAACAGTGTCGGTTCTGGCAGCAACGGCACAATGCCACAACAATAAGACTCCACATAATTAATCCCTCCTGCATTGAGATAATGCGGGAGAGATTTTGTCAATTCAAAATAATTTCCTAATTTTGCAGCAGTATGAAGAAGATTGAGAAAAAAGATATCATGCGGTTCCTATATCGCCTTGCAGGTATTAAGCCGCCACAGGGATCCCGTATCAGGGAGATGGGGGAAAAGGGTGACGAGCAGAGTAGCGATTCCGACATTGCCACCAGGCCCGTCGTACAACTGCTGGTCTGGGTTCCGATCTTGGGAGCCATGCCGATTGCAACATACCTTAGCACCCGCGACGCAGAAGCTACCAAGACATCGTTCTTTGTGGTATGGGACTTGCTGAAGTCGCCACTCATCGTCTATTTCGTCAACTTCTACATCCTGCACAGACTGTTCTTCCAGCACCGCTACTGGCTCTTTGCCCTCCTCAACTTGGTGCTCATCCTCTGCTTGAACTACCAATTCTTCTGGATGTTCATCCATCGCCAAGACCTCCCCAATATGCCAGAGATGACACCCAATATGTGGATTGGCTTCTTCTCTGGATTCCTGATGTTCCTGCTGCTCAACTGCATGGTGGCAGCCATCGCCATCGGCATCCGCCACTTCATCCGCACCCGTCAGATACGCCAGCAGCTGAAAGACGAGCAAGCCAAGCATACTGAGGCCGAACTAGCCTGGCTGAAGAATCAGATAAATCCGCACTTCCTATTCAATACACTCAACAACATCTCGAGTCTCTGCCAGATTGATGCCGATGCCGCCCAGGATGCTATTGCCCAACTCAGTGACCTACTGCGCTACGCGATGTATGAGACCAACAAGAAAACGGTGCCCATTCAGGGCGAGGTGGAGTTCATGCGCAACTATATTGAACTGATGAAGCTGCGTTGCAACGACAAGACGGAGGTACTGACCACCTTCAAAGTAGAGCAATACATTGAGATTGCACCACTACTCTTCATCTCGCTCATCGAGAATGCCTTTAAGCATGGTGTAAGCAGCAACCGTCCTTCGAAAATAGACATCCATCTGGAAGCGGAAGGCGACAAGTTGGTCTTCACCTGTGATAATACCAATTATCCCAAAGACGATGCAGACCGCAGTGGTTCTGGTATCGGATTAGAGAACACCCGCCGCCGTCTGGAACTGATGTATCATGAGGCTTACGAGTGGGAACAAGCACTCTACCGCTCGACCTCACAAGGCGAGAATGATATCTACCACGTAAAAATCACTATACAGCTATGAATCCCATCACCTGCATTATCGTCGACGACGAGCCATTGGCCGTCAAGCTGTTAGAGTCTTTTGTAGCCAAGACTCCTGATTTGGAACTAATCGGCTCTTTCACTGATTCCGTAGAAGCAATTAATGCCATCAAGGAACAAAAGCCCGAGCTGCTCTTTCTTGACATCCAGATGCCTGATCTCAACGGCATGGAACTGGCACACATGATTTCCTCGGAGACGCGTGTCATCTTCACAACAGCTTTCAAGGAATATGCCTTTGAGAGTTATGAGGTAAAAGCGCTCGATTTTCTCTTGAAACCTATCCGCTATAACAAGTTTATTGCGGCAGTCGAAAAAGCCCGTGAATGGTTTACAGCCCACAGGGGCCAGGCCCTGGTAAACAGTGACTTTACTTCGGGGCCTGGCCCCAGCGGGCAGTCGGTATTTCTGAAGGTGGATGGGGAATACCAGCAAGTGGCATTTTCAAAAATCCTATATGTCTGCGGCATGAAGGATTATGTCATGTTCTACCTTGAGGATATCCGCAAACCCCTCATCACACATCTCACCATGAAATCTGTAGAGGATATTCTACCTACCCAACAATTTATGCGTGTCAATCGCTCATATATCGTAGCATTGGACAAGATCCGCAAGGTAGATCGCAACGATTGTATCTACATCGGTGACGAGATTATCCACGTCACCGATGCATTTAAAGAAGCCTTCAGCCAATTCCTACAGTCTAAATTTCCTGGAGGCAAATAGCTATTGTAAGAATTGTCGGGCAGCCAGTACTAGGAACATATAATGCGATGAACCGCCACCCAGCACATACTCCATCTGCTGCCATAGGAAGGGGAACTCCAGCAGCTCTGGGAAATCCGGGCGAATAAGCGCTGTTCCAGAAACCACACCACCAGGGATGTACGACCAGTCTGCACGATTCAACCCATAAGCGACAGTGGCAGATTTAGCACCTACACCAGAGGCAAAGGACGATGTGTTGCTACCAGGATGACATCCCAAAACGAAATTAAGTGCATTGAATACCGTCTCTTTGGGGAATATATCAGGATAAGCACTGGACAGGAAATAATACTCAAAGCCAAAGCGCTGAATATCCCATCCTGCGCCCCAGATACTCGGACGATAGGGAACACCATAAGGCGTCTCAGAAGCACGCTTCTCCAACTCTGTACGATAACCCGTCAGGGCCTGTCTGAAATCCGTAACAAAACGATTAACACGCTTATCTTTCATCTTGGATACACGCTGAACCAGACGGGTTGTATACCAACCCATACGTCCAATGCCTTTCATTACCATATCCTGGTGATCCAAGACAAAGTCTAGATATTCTTTTTTCTCTGTAGTCAGATAGAGTTCTACAGCGGCCTGTAATTTCGCTGCTGCTGCCCATCCCTCTGCCTGTGTCTGAGCGAAAATAGTAGTGGCTATATCCAGACATTCACGAGCCAGTTCATCATTAAAACCATTGAGCACACGAGAAGCTCCAGCCAATTCTGCCGCAGTAGACAGGGCACGCATGGGGTTATCTTCTGTAAAGATCCAACGGTCATCCTCATTGCCGATCTTTCCATCCGTCATGGCCGATGCATCACCTAAGAGGACATATTGACGCACATTATTACATATAATACCACGATAAAGACGTCCTAGAGCCTGATAGGAACGCACAACTGTAAGTGCACCATTCTCTACTTGCTGAAGCAGATCGTTCTTGCCATCCGATTCATGAATCTCTACCGTATGCTTCTGCTGATCTATAGCTGTCACATCGATTTCAGGATGGAACGCTTCGTATGCCAATGCAAGAATATAAGCCTCGCCAGCTTGAGATTCAACACGAAGATCAAAATCGCCTGCATCATGCCAACCACCTACGTTCACCCCTGGCACCAAGTCACCAGCATTGAACTTCGACAAACCAGCCTGTTGTGCATAGCCATCAATATGGTTTCCCTCAGCAGCCATCCTAGCATCGTCCATGTGGCAGAAGTCATGCCAGACACGGTATTTCTCGCTGACACGCATATGACACATCTGAACAGGCAAGAAATATTCGAGTACAGGCTGCCAGACACCTCTCTCATAAACATCTTCAGCAATACGGAATACAGAAGAACGGGCATTTCCATAACGCACCTGATAAAGACCAGGCTGCTGAACAGCGGAGAAATCGGCAATCAGATAATTATAGCGCAGGAACTTACCCCATACTGTAGGTTGGATTGAAGATACCGTCTGTTCCCCAGCCCCGTCAATACGAACCAACTGTACATTGGAGGATGCCGTCTCCCTAACATCAGTTTCTATGATGATACGTTTCTGCTGCAGCGGGTGATAGCCCACCTGAGAGGTCTGTATAACCGGGCAATATGTCCAGTCATTCACGATATTCGGAGTAATCAACCACTTGACGGCACTCTTAGTAACATCCTTAGCAACCTCACTACGAAGAACGAACCAACCATTATTGTGGTTCATGCGTCCATCATAAAGCTTTAGGTCACCTGTAAAAGACTCCACTGTCAACTTGCTATAGGGATCGTCAGGACGAGATGTAAACTTACGGCCAACGGCATAAGGCGCAGCGACGATATCGTCAGCTCTCATAGGACTATAGCCTTTGGCAAGTAGTTGATCTAAATTGGTATTCTGCCCTTTACCTAAGAAATAGTTACCAATATGGTTAAGGTTAGTTGAAGATAATTCCAATGGCGCATTTGGCTGCTGAGGATAGATACCTGTCTGGTCATCCATTAACCATGGTTTGCCAAACAAATCGCCTGGAAAGAACTCAAAGTTGAAACCTACCTTACCCAAAAGATAATCAGGAACAGGTTTATCCAAGTCAACAGTAACAAGCACACCTTTATCCTGTGGTTCTACAGTAACGGTATATATTACCTCATATTGCGGATAGACCATCGGATTAAAACCTGTCATGTGACGTGAAGAATCCGGATAGCACAACGTCGTTACAATACGATTACCATCTACCTTACGTGAGAGCTGCTTCGGCACAGGCTGCCACTGACCTGGTGTCGGCTCCATTCGGATATCGCCATTAGTGGCAACACGACGACCGTTCATAATAACACAGACTCCACCTTGATGCCCTTCTGGATAAAAGTCATTGAAAGCCATCACATCGATACCGGCAGCATTGTAATAACCATCCGCATTGATCTTGAATGATTGGGCTGAAAGCAACTGAGTCGCCATCAGCATCATGCAGAAAAGCATGAAGCGTAAATTAAGTCTTTGAGTCATTGTTGTATCATTTATTGAAAAAGTCCAAGTTGTTTAATGCGACGCTCAAAACTCTCACGGTTGTCTATGGCACCGTTCTTGATACGTGCTCGATAGTTATAGATAGTGTTTACCGAATAATGTAGGAATTCGGCAATCTTCGAAGAATCTTCGATGCCAAGACGGATAAGTGCAAAAATGCGGATTTCTGTTGTCAGACGATTATCCTCTTTTGGATGAATCTGCACATCTGGTTGCAATAGTGCATTAAAGTCATTTACGAAATTGGGGAAAAGATGCAGGAATACAGAGTCGAAGTTCTGATATAACTCTTCCAGTTCACGCTCCTTTAGTTCTGTAGATTTTGACAGACGGAACAACTCATCCAACTCTTTGTTCTTCATCTTCTTATTGACCATCTTACGGAAATCGTCGATCTTGTCAATATACTGCGAACAAAGACTCATGAATCGTCCGATATATTCTTCCTTAACACGGTTACTTTCTGTAAGTTGTGAGTTTAATGTGGAAAGTTGGTTATTCAGAGTCGACAATTCCTCTGTCTGGGTGGCCAAACGGCGATTGGCTTCAGCCAACTCATCATTGGAGTTCTTCAAGTCATTTCTGGCTATACCAAGCTGATGGTTCCTGCGATGGAGGAATAACAGCACACCAAGCAGCAACAATGCCAAAATACTTACAGCGACAATTGACATCACAAGAACACTCGTATTCCGCTCTACAGCTTTCTGGTAGTTATTCTCAATGACTGTTAGGATCGGAGTTATCTGCCAAGAACGCATGCGGGTATTAAAACGGTTGTTACTGTCCCAAGTAAAGCGTATATACTTATAGGAGCGTTCCAAATCACCTGCCGCATTAAGTTTTTCTGCCAATGCCAAAAGAGAGGCCTGGTCCATCACTGCATTACGAACATCACAAAGAGCCGACTGTCCTAGCCAATACTGACCTTCATTCTCATTGCTACATACCATCCAATAATAATATGCTGCAATAGCATAGTCATGGCTATCGGGCTTTACGCTTTTTATCCATTGTTCACAAAGTTTACGGGCTTCTTCTAGTTTATTCTGGTCCTTCAGTTCTGGAACTTTATTCATCAGATAGTCCTGACTCTGATGATCGATAACAGAAAAGAGTGAATCACGATACAAAGAGCGCAGTTTGAAATAATGCTCCTTCATCGATGAGATATTCGTATAATAACCCAATTCTCCATAGACATGCATTTGGGCCCGATAATAATTGGTGCGGCCAGTACTGTCTAATTGCTGTTTGTCTATAGATGAAAGGAATGCCAGGGCTTCGTTGTAATAGCCCACAGTGGAGCATTGGAAGGCTTTTTGTGCACGGCAATTTCCCACTCGATTCAACAATCCCTGTTTTTGAGCCCATTGCTCTGCCTGATCAAGATACGCCAATGCCGAATCATTCATAAAGGCCTTATACATAATAAAAATACTATAGGCCAACTGGTATTTATCCTCTTGAGTCACAGCGCGCAGGTATTGCTGGCGTTTCTCTTCAATCTGGCTTTCGTAGGCAGCCACGAAAGAAGGAGACTGTTCAATGGCCTCATCTATCTGCCGATAGATCGTCTTCAGATCATAATTCTGGGCAGATATATCCAATCCTATTACTAAAAAAGTAATTAATAGTAGTAATCTATTCATGTAGATGCTAGTTATTGTGTCTGCAAAAGTACAAAAAAATCTGATACCCCCAACACTTTTCACTATTTTTTTTACATTTTTACATAACAAAAGGGCGGATGCATCACGCACACGCCCTTTCCTACAATAACTACTAACTACTAATTAACTATTTAAGCATAAATGAGATTTTCTGTGTCAACTGGTCAGAAGAGGTTCCGAGGAGAGCCTCAAAATCACCTGGTTCGGCTGTCCAATCCCCACGGCCTTCATCATAGAAACTTAAGGCATCACGGCCGATAGTAAGATTAACCTGTTGGGTCTCACCAGGCTGAAGGAATACCTTTTGGAAAGCTTTCAGTTCTTTGATTGGACGGTCGACGGAAGCAACTTTATCACTGATATAAAGTTGGACAGTCTCAGCACCGGCACGATTTCCTGTGTTAGTCACATTGACTGAGAACGTAATCTGTTCATCAGCAGTAATCTGCTGTTTGTCAACAGTCACCTTTCCGATTTTAAAGGTTGTATAACTCAGTCCATGCCCGAAAGCGAAAAGGGGCTTTTCTTTCTGACGATCTGTCCATCGGTAACCGACATAGATACCTTCTTTGTACTCCTCATCTATAATCTGATGATCCTCACGCCAGATACCAGGATAGGTCTTCAGCGCATGAGCACCGCATTGCTCCAATTGGGCATACCAAGTAAAGGGTAACTTTCCTGAAGGATTTACCTCACCACTGAGTACAGAAGCCAAAGCCTTTCCTGCTTCTGATCCAATAAACCATCCCTGGACAACAGCAGGAACCCGTGTCAACCATGGCATAGCCACACCATTTCCAGAGATATTAACATATACGAGGTTTTTGTTTGCTGACACGAGAGCTTCCACAAGGTCATCCTGTCCATATGGCAAACCATATTGTTGACGGTCATGCCCCTCACTATCCTGATAAGAGCTCTTATTGAGGCCACCGATGAAGATGACGACATCTGCCTGACGGGCTTTCTCAATAGCCTCTGCTTTCAGTTCTTCAGCAGAACGGGAGTCATAGAGTTTACGTCCGACTGTCACGCCATCAAAGCTTTGTATCGTGTCACCGATATAGCCACGAGCATAGTCGACTTCACAATTAGCGGCTTTTGCCATCTCACAAATACCATCTAATGGAAGTATCTCATGCTGAACTTTAAGAGATGAAGAGCCACCTCCAACAGTCATCATTTTAATGGCATTCTCTCCGACAACAAGTATGCGCTTTGTCTTTGTCAAATCAAGTGGCAGTAAAGGAGACTTACCCTTCTTTACCGGGTCGTTCTTGAGTAGCACGATACCCTCTTGTGCAATCTTCAACGCAGCATCGTAATGACTTTCCGAGCAGAGGAATCCAAAAGGTTTCTCGCGTTGCATCGTTGTGCGGTAGAACAAACGGAGCACACGGCGCACTTTTTCGTCGAGTTCTTTGGTTGTGTACTTACCCTCCTGAATAGCTTTCTTGTAGGCTACAGCCAGATAATAGCTGTCGTAGGCATTTGTCCGCCCCATCGTCAGACCATCCGTCCAGGTGCCGAACTCAAGATCGAGGCCGTTCTTAACAGCCTCGTCGGTATCATGACATCCTCCCCAATCTGAAATGACGACACCGTCGAAGCCCCAATCCTGTTTCAGAATTTTGTTGAGTAATATGGTATTATGGCAATTGTGTTGGTTTTTATAAAGATTGTAGGCGCCCATGATACTCCAGGCCTTACCCTCTAGGACAGCAGCCTTAAAAGCAGGCAGATAAATCTCGTGCAAGGCACGATCACTCACGATAACATTTACCTGATGTCTGTATTCCTCATCATTGTTTAACGCATAGTGTTTTACACAGGCAGCGACACCTTTCGACTGCAAGCCTTGAACGTAAGGCACCACCATACGGGAAGAAAGCAACGGATCCTCGCCCATATATTCAAAGTTACGACCACCTAACGGGGTACGATAGATATTGACACCAGGGCCAAGTATCACACTTTTCTTGCGGTAAAGAGCTTCTTCACCAAGGTTCTCACCATAAAGGCGAGCCATCTCAGGATTCCAAGTTGCAGCCAGACAAGTCAAGGCGGGGAAAGCCACACATGAATCGTTTGTCTGACCAGCTTGCACCCATTCATCCCAAAGAACGTCAGGACGTACACCGTGAGGGCCATCATCAGTCCAAAGATCAGGGAAACCAAGACGTTTCACGCCAGGACTGGAGAATTTTGACTGTGCATGAATCACCGCAATTTTCTCATCGAGTGTCATGCGCTTTAACGCATCATCAATTCGCTCATCGACTGGTCGCGACTCATCCAGATAAACAGGCAACTGTTGAGCTAATCCAGTTGCTGTTATCCCAAATGTCATAAGTAATACAAAAATCTTCTTCATATCGTTTAGATAAAATTATTCATAGTCATCAATAACGGCATTCATAAAATCCATCATCGGCTTGGCAGCACGGAACATTTGCTCCATTTCATCAAGCCACCCATCACCCTCAAAGAAGGTATCTGGTATAGCATACCAGGCACAATAGTCTTTCAAACGCAGATAGTGCACATAGGGCCAATCCTTCGGAAAACCAGAAGGACAAGTCTTCAACTTTTCCAACCCGAAGCCCTGAGGCTGATTCCAGCTATTCTTCCAGCCTGTAGAGCCTTGATCTGCATAGTATTTCTGAAATGCAGCACTCTCCACACACTTCAGCCACTCCGCTGTGTTGGCCATCATCTCATTTCGGCAGGAGGTTAGAATATTTGTAGGCAGCCAATAGTTTCCTACTGCTACCAAACAGTGGTTTGGTTCCAGATGTAAATAATACCCACCTCGCAGTGCCTTCTTGCCTTTTGCATCTATATAGGCACCGAAATGATTCTTGTAAGGTGATTTGTCAGGCGAGAACCGTGTATCGCGGTAAAAACGATACGTACAGTCCTTCACCTGCAAATGTGCGATTTCAGGATCAAAAGTCACAATACGCTCCAAAGCCTGTCCGACACCATGTTCGAAATCTGCTCTTACAGCATCATACTCTGACTTGTGAGCCTGGAACCAAGGTCGGTTGTTGTTCGCCATCAACTGACGCAGAAACGTTATGATTCTATTTGCATCCATCTTATTTCTTTTGGAATACGCGAATATAGTCTATTTCCATCGTTATAGGTAACGCATTGTCATCGACCCCATTCATGCCACCCCAGTCACCACCCCAGGCGAGGTTAAAGATAGGATAGAAGGCATAATGGAAAGGCCACTGATCATGACCACTACCCAATTTCGCTTTCGACACTCTCAGTTGTTCTTTGTCATCTACATAAGTAATAATCTCATCAGCCGTCCATAATAGGGCATACTTATGGAACTCTCCTTCTGCCTTTGAGATCGTCATGGCATGAGTTTTCTGAGTATTCTTTGTATGGTTATAGTCTTGCGTATGAATACTCGACGACACCTCGTTAGGTACCACACCGACCTCCTCCATAATGTCTATCTCACCGCATTTCGGCCAGGGATTCGTACTCCAGTCATTACCCACAGGCATCATCCAGAAAGCAGGCCAAGTACCCTTACCTTTCGGTAACTTGATGCTCGCTTCGAAATAGCCATACAGCCAACCTTCATTTACATGAGCATAAACACGACCAGAATAAACCTTGCCATCCTCTATAAAACAATGGATACGAAGAGAACCATCACTGATTTCAGTAACAAGATTGCCCTTAGGTGTCTTATGGTTGACATAGTTCTGCAACTCGTTGTTCACCCAGTGATCGCCTTGAACTTCGTGAGTCCAATCGGCAGCATTCAGTTCCGAACCATTATCGAATTCATCCTGCCAAACCAGCGTATAACCTTCTGGAACGTCATAAGCAGGAGCCTCTGCGGCTGCCTGCGAGACAATTATGTTCTTTCTAGCCGAACCTGACATGACAGTGACAGCACCAGAACGGGACTCTGCCATAGGATTAGCAGGAACCGTGATGGTGAGCGTACCCGTCTGGGCTGCCGTATTCTGAGCCTTTACAGTAAAGAAATTACTTCCAACGGCAGTACCCCACTCTTTTCCAGTAGTCGTGACATTTACAGTGTAAGTACCCCCTTCTGCGGGTGCATTGACAGCCTCCGGCGAGACACTGATGACGACCTCTGCCAGTTGTGAGTCGTTCCCACTCCCGCCACAGCCCATAAAAGCTGTAGCAAGAGTGAGTAACATACTATGTAACATCATCCGTTTCATTTATTTTGCTTCCCTAAGGATAATCTTACTGATTTTAACATTGGTACCACCAGGACATCCACCGAAATCAAGGAAGAAGCGGATAGCCTCTGCATCTGTACCTTCCTTCAGGGAAACGCCCTGCCAGGTAAACACGCTTCCACCCTCGGGAACATCATTACGCTCCTCGATGAAGTAATTGGTATCACCTGCATCCGTCAGCTTCATGGTCACCTGGGGACAGTCTGCATCTGTCTCGATTGTGAATTGGAAGTCGTACTTCTTAGAGGCACTGGCCGTCAGCTTGGTGTCAATATGGAACTGTCCTTGCCACTGGTTCGTCCCCAAATCAGCGGGCAACGTCAGTTCATAAGCATCACCAGCATGGGTAGCCTCGGTATAGTCGATGGCATGCCAGTCGTCACCAGCAGCGAAATAGTAGCCTAGCTGGAAAGCAGAACCGTCGTCGATTGGCTTCCACTGATTGTCAGCATCGTCGTAGCTCATCGGGCTAGAACCGCCTTCGCCACCATCGCCATTGTGCTCCTTGAAAACCATGTCTGTGATCTCTACCACAGTACCTGCCTGACAGCCACCGAAGTCGAATACCAGGTGAAACAAGTCGATATCCTTACCTTCCATACCGCTCTTTACCAAGGCATATTCTGTGTCGCCCTCGAGAGGAATCACTTCGTCGAAGTAGAAATCTGTATCATCAGCTGCCGACGTCAGTTTCACAGTTGCGCTGTTCAGATCCCGACTGGCCTTCAGTTTCACTGAGAAATCGTAAGTCTTGCCTGCCTGTGTAGCTACACCGCTGAGATTCTGCAGCTGGAACTGAGCCTGCCAACGCTGGTTGGACTCGTAGGGCAGCGTCACAGTGAATTTCTGATTACCCTCGTTAGTATAGGTGATATCCTCGGCATTGTAGCCTTCCCATCCGTCGCCGTGGGCATAGTAGCGTGAGATTTCCCAAGTAGCCCCTTTCAGCATGTTACCAGGATCATTGAAATCGAATGGATTCAATACGGGCTCGCCGCCTTCACCACCTTGCTCATCGGGCTGTCCTGCGCCGTCATCGTAAGCATGATCTTTCAGCACCATGTCCATAATCTCAACCACAGTTCCAGCCTGGCACCCACCGAAGTCGAATACGAGATGCATGGTTGCAATATCCTTACCTTCCATACCGCTCTTGTAGAGGAGATATTCAGAATCTCCTTCAAGAGGAATCACTTCATCGAAGTAGAAATTTGTATCGTCAGCTGCATCCGTCAGTTTCACGGTTGCGCTATTCAGATCCTGACTTGCCTTCAGTTTCACTGAGAAATCATAAGACTTACCTGCCTGAGTAGCCACGCCACTGAGATTCTGCAACTGGAACTGGGCTTGCCAACGTTGGTTGGACTCGTAGGGCAGCGTCACCACAAATTTCTTGTTACCTTCGTTAGTATAGGTAATATCCTCAGCATTGTAGCCTTCCCAGCCGTCGCCATGGGCATAGTAGCGTGATATTTCCCATGTGGCATCGCGCAGCATATTACCGTCGCTATCGAACTTATAGCCTTTGAAGGCTTTCGGGGCATCATCCTCCTTGCTGGTGAACATGAAGCGCCAAGTAATACCTTCGCCCTCATAGAGCAGTACCATCTCCGTATTTGTCAGCTTCAGCACCGTAAACACGGGATTACTCAGCTGAGCATCTTTTGAGAGATAGGGAAACAGTGTGCCGGCACCAAGCTTCAGGAGCACTTTGTCACCATCGACATCAAAGGAATAGGTTGATGTCTGTGGATCTACTGGAGCCATAAAGTCCTGACCGTCCTGAGGATTATACTCGGGATAGAGAGTTGTCTCCCAGTTGACATACACGGTGCCACCCTCACCGGGATCATAGCTGTAAATGCCGCCGTCGGCAAAGGTGATACGATCATCATAAACTCCCCAATCTGCTTTATCCTCTGGCTGTGCACTCCACCAGTTAGAGCCGTCGGTTCCCGGTTCGCCACAACCCATGTGACCAACCTCTGTGTGATTGATACGCCATGTGCGACTAATACGGCTGATGTATTGCGTAAAGTCAACCTTCGTGTTCTCGAATGTGAAGGTCTTAGTAATGCTTGACTGGCTAAAACCGTTGCGGTTACCCAGCCTCAACTCTACAGCATAAGTACCAGCCTTGCTGTTTGCCCAATGCATAGGAGACAGTGTTGAATAGACTTTGTCATCAACAGTCCAGAAAGCGTAAGTGCCTTTGGGCATGTTTTGTACAGTGAATGTAGCCTCATTCACGGCCTGATCTACATTCATATCGATGTCCACCCCTGTTACCGACGGAATACCATTCTGATCAGGTCCGTCGAAAGTTTCTGGTGAGCAGGCTGTCAATGCCATTGCCACCATCAATGAACTTCCTAATAATTTGAATATCTTGTTCATATTGTTGTTCTCTTTATGATGAATATGTTGAATTAATAACTTCCATTCTGCTTGAGCGTACCCTGAGCAGCATCGATATCAGCCTGTGGAATAGGAAGATAACGTACATCCTCAGACCATGTCTTAGTACGATAGCCACCAGTGTCGTTGGCAGGAGTCAGCACCGATGCTGCCTTGCCTGTACGGACGAGGTCGAAGTAACGCTTACCTTCGCCCATCAATTCATGACGACGCTCGTTCAGAATATCGTCCTCTGTCACATTGCCAAGGGCTGCAAGACCAGCACGGGCACGAACTTCATCGACATACTTAGCAGCTTCAGAACCACTACCACCTGTCTTCAGCAACAACTCGGCAGCATTCAGCAGAGTCTCAGCATAACGATATACACGGAGATTGTTGTTGAAACCGAGGTCCGCATCAGCCTTCTGGTCTTTGTTATTGCTTTTACGACACATATACTTATAGAGGCAATAGCCAGTAGCCATCCAACCCGGATCATCAGATGTTCCATGCGCATTCAGGTCGAAGGCAGAGAATTCTTTACGTTTATCACCCTCTTCGAAGCTAGCTACAGAATGTAGGGGAATAGCACTGAAGCCCCAGCCTGCGTCTACATCCTCAAAGGGATCGCCGGCATTAGCTTTCCAGCTACGTGGACCATGTAGACGTGGGAACACGGCACCACCGGCACCCAACTGGTTATTCCAACCACGTACGGAGTTATCGTCGAAATAATTGATCTCAAAGATTGACTCAGCATTCCACTCTCCGCTCTCTTCCCAGATATCCTGGAAGTTAGCTGTCAGCTGGTAACGACCGCTATTGATCAGTTCCTGCATGTATGCAAGGGCCTTTGCATAACGACCATTATCATTCTGGATCATCACCATCTCAGCATAAATCATATACGCCAGGGGTTTCGTCACATGACCTTTCTGGTCTGCGGGGTAATCATCCTTCAAGTTACCACTAGCAATAATATCCTCTAGTTCGGCAATCACCTTGGCATATACCTCGTCAGCTGTCAGCTGTTCAGAGATATAAGGTGAAGGAAGGTTCTCAAAGTAGCAGGGAACGTTGCCATAGAATTTCCACAACTGCAGATAATAGAACACGCGAAGCAGACGGGCCTGAGCCTCATAGTCTGCCTTCTCTGTAGCAGTGATATTACCCTTTTCAGCCACCCACTCAGCGTATGTCAGCACATCATTGCTGCGCTTTACACCTGAATAGCTGTCGCTCCAGATACCTGTCAGACAGACAATCGGAGTACAAGAGTAGTTGAACATCAGCTGAAGCATCGGCTGGTCAGTATTACTACTTCCATTGGGATACATATCATCACTCATAAACTCTGAAACGAAGTTCAGGGCATTGTACTGGTAGGTTGAACCATAGTCATACCAGTGCAGAGGTGCGTATGCGGCCACCAGAGCTTCATCAAGTGAAGTCTTTGTGGTGTAGTATTCATCAATGAAGGTGTCGGTTGGACTGGTCACCTCCAGAAAGCTGTCCTTACAGCTGGTCATTGCCAGTGCAGCGAACATTCCTAATATTATCTTGTTTGCTTTCATAATTCCTATATATTATTTCCTTTTATACTAGTTTACCTTATTATCCTTTATCATTAAAAAGTGAGGTTCACACCAACACGGAGGACACGAGGCTGCGGATATACACCGAAGTCAACACCACAAGAGGTGGCTGCTGAAGAGATTTCAGGATCGAAGCCCCAGTACTTGGTGAATGTCAGCAGGTTCTCCGCTGCCACGTAAAGGCGCAGACGGCTGATAAACGCCCGCTTGGTAAGATACTCTGGAATTGTGTAGCCCAACTCGATATTCTTCAGACGGATATAGCTACCGTCGTGGATATAAAGGTCAGAAGCCTGCCAGTTGGTAGCATCACCCTGGATATAAATGGGATATTTGTCAGAAGTACCCTCACCCGTCCAACGTCCGAGGAACCATGAAGGCAGGTTGATGGCAGGAAGGTCGAGACGACGAGTAGCATCAAAGATATCATTACCGTATGTACCCTGCCAGAACATCATGAAGTCGAAGCCCTTCCAAGCAGCATTGAATGTACCACCAAAGGTCCAGTCAGGTGTACCCTTACCAATCTTCGTACGGTCGGCATCGTCGATGGTGCCGTCACCATTGATATCAACAAAGCGGACATATCCTGGACGAGCGTCTGGCTGAATCAAACCGTTAGCACCGGTATAAGCGTTTACCTCATCCCAATTCTGGAAGATGCCCGCTGTCTTGTAACCCCAGAAATAGGGGAAGGGCTCGCCAGCCTCTGCACGTGAGATATTACCCAGGTTCGATACATTATCATAGGTTTCGTAACCTGCTGCGTTACCCAGTTTCACCAACTTGTTCTTCAGATAAGAGGCATTGGCCTTGATCTGGAACTTAGCATCTGAGATATTGAACTTATAGCCAAGTTCGAACTCGATACCTGTGTTCTCCATATCACCAACGTTACCGATAGGCTTAGACTCACCCACATACGACGGGATATTCATATCCTTCAGCATGCCATTGGTCTTCTTCTTGAACCAGTCGACGGTGAAGGTCAGCTTATTGTTCAGGAAGCCGAAGTCAATACCGAGGTCGTACTGCTCTGACTCCTCCCACTTCAGGTCGGGGTTAGCAAGACCACTAGCCTTCGAGCTATTGTTCTCCTTCTCACCGCCAGCCATACCATAACCATAGTTATTACCGCCCTGTGTCAGCACGGTGTAACGGAAATCACCGATATTATCGTTACCGTTCTTACCCCAGCTGAAACGAACCTTCAGATTGTTGAGCCAGTCGTTGGTGCTCTTCATGAATTTCTCGTTCATCACGTTCCATCCAACTGATACAGATGGGAATACACCATATTTGTTATTTGTACCGAAACGACTGGAACCATCACGGCGAATCGTACCCTGAACCATATAGCGCTCGTCATAGTTATAGCTCAAACGGGCGAAGAGTGAAGACATTGTGTGATTTACGCCAGGACCACCCCAACCGTCACGGTCACCATCAGAGGCAAGACCTGTAGCTGCGTTGATCCAGGGCTTTGAATAGTCCTTCAAGTTATTACGAGAGGCACCAAGTGTCCAACCAGAATTCTCAAAAGCTGACTGTCCCAGCACTACGTTTACAGTATGCTTGTCGAAAGTCTTGTCATAAGAAAGCACATTTTCCAACTGCCATACAGTTCCACGATCACTCTCCATAGAGGCTGAAGAGTAGTTACGGTGCTTAGTTGGAGAAATCCAATAAGGTAAGGCATGATTTTGATTGCCCCAGAAAGACATGTCAGTGCTATAGCTGACACGGTACTTCAAACCGTCCCAAATGCTCAAAGTTGCAGAGAAGTTGCTCACGAACTTATGGCTCCAGTTCTTCTGAGCAGGCAGCTGGAATGATGCCAGTGGGTTGGCCATCTCATTGAAGCCTGCACCTGGAATATTCAGCAACTGACCATTATCGTACATCGGAACATATTCATTGGGATAAGTTGATGAATAGAAATCAATCTGATCCTGAGCTTCCTGTCCTGAAACATAAGGAGCAATGACTGGTGGCAGAGCAAGGGCAGAACCAATCTCGTTACCCCACTGAGAGTTAACATCGAGACCTGATGACTTCACACGAGCGTATGAGAGGTTCACGGCAACATCGAGTTTGTTCAACCAATTGCGCTCCTTCTCTACGTCAAATACGTTGAAGTTGAAATTACCACGCAGGGTAAGACGGTTATAGTTAGAGTGACCATAGTTACCACCTACGATACCTTCCTGATCAAAATAACCCAGTGAGAAATAATAGTTCACCTTCTCTGAAGCACCACTCAGGGTCAATTCGTGGTTCTGTACAGGAGCATTGTCGTTGAAAAGCAGATCCTGCCAGTCTGTATTGGTTTTTACGTTATAAGGATCAGCATATTTCGGAGCCTGTCCTGCGTTTACAAGACCTTCGTTCTGCATCACCATATAGCCTGTTGCATCGAGCACGTCACGATGCTTCCATGCAGTCTGCCAACCCTGAGAGAAATTGTAATTCACAGTTACCTTGCCAAGCTTACCCTTCTTTGTGGTCACAAGGATTACGCCATTGGCAGCACGGGCTCCATAGATGGCACCAGAGGCAGCATCCTTCAGCACCTCAATACTCTCGATATCACTAGGATTGATGTAGTCGAGGCCACCCTCGATAGGCATACCGTCTACGATATACAACGGGTCACTATTATTAACGGTACCCACACCACGTATACGTATACGTGAAGCTGCACCAGGCTGACCTGATGAAGAAGTTACGTTCACACCGGCAGCCAGACCCTTCAAGGCATTGTCCATACGGACAGGTGCCGTACCGTCGAGGTCGTCAGACGACACCTTTGCGATAGAAGCGGTAACTACGCTCTTCTTCTGTACACCATAACCAATCACCACAACGTCCTGAAGTGTCTGAGCGTCTTCTTTCAGTGTGATGGTCATGTTACTTCTGGCTGTCAACTCCTGCGTTGTGTAGCCAATATACGAAACAACAATTGTGGTACCCTCATTCACTTTCAGTGTGAACTGACCATCCATGTTGGTAATGGTACCGTTCTGAGGATTACCTTTTTCGACAACGGATGCACCGATCACGGGTTCACCAAGGTCGTCGACCACAGTACCCAGAATTCCCTGGGCAAAAGATGTTAGTGACACCGTGAGTGCCAACAACATCATCATTAACCTGCTTTTTTTCATACTTGATTTTGTTATTGTTAATATAAAGTTAGAAAATTAAATCCTTTTTAGAATTCGTTTGCAAAATTAGTCAAAATATGATTACGTTATAGTTATAGAACGGAAAAAGTGGATGAATAAAGCCTGTATTTATATTTAAATTACTATATAACAGCAAATTACAATTTCACGAATTACGCAAAAGAGTGGACTAAATATAGAGGTGTAAAAAATACATTTATCGCCTTTTATGGGCATTTTTGCCATTTAGCTGAGAGTGTTCATTTTACACTCTCAGCTCTTCTTAGCAATGTTTCCAGATAGTAATAGTCAGCATAGTTAATGGGCACGTCTATCTCATCATGAGCAGGATAGTTACCCGTGGAATGTAGCAATAAGAAACCCTGTGCTGTCCCGGGCATTGGTTGATAACTGGACTCCAAATTATGGGCGATCTTATCTGCATACTTTCGATAGAGTTCAGCTTTCTCCTCATCATAGGATGCCAGTTCATAAAGCGCAGAAGCGATAATGGCTGCGGCAGATGCATCACGAGGCGCACTCGGGATAGCGGGGTCACGCATATCCCAATAGGGGATCAGGTCGTCAGGCATCTGCTCCTGAGAGAACCAGAAATCCACTGTCTTCCGTGCCTGATCTAAATAAGCCGGATCATGGGTATAACGATAGCACATGGTGTAACCATAGATTGCCCAGCCCTGTCCACGGCTCCAAACACTTTCATCAAAGAGTCCCTGATGAGTGATACGTTTAATGACACTGCCATCATCAGGCTCATAATCCACGACATGATAGCACGAGCCGTCAGCTCGGAAATGATTTTTCATCGTCGTATTGGCATGACTGATCGCAATATTACGATAATGTTCATCACCCGTCAGACGACTGGCCTCAAAGAGCAACTCCAGATTCATCATATTGTCGATAATCACCGCATATTTCCACCTGTCGGGTGTTCCCCAACTCCATGAACGGATACAGCCCACACGTTCGTCATAACGAGTTGCCAATGTCCTGGCTGCCTGCAACACCACATCACGATAAGATTGCTCGCCTGTCAGCCTATATGCTACACCAAAGGAGTCATACATCATAAAGCCGAGGTCATGACTGCTGCCATTCCATTTATTATCCTCTAGTCTCCAGGTATTAGTCACAGCCTGTTCGCGCCAATAAGGGTCATGCGTAAATTGATACATCATCCAAAGTTCGCCTGACAGGAATCCGGAACACCAGTCACCAATGCCCACCATACGCAATGAACCATCTTTCTCTACAGAACGCGGCATCATACATCTGTCGTTCTGTACCTTTCGAAGACTGTCCACCTGCTGCAGCTGATAGCGCAGCTGAACTTCTGCTTGAGCAAAAGTGTGGTCTGTAGCATCTGGTACATAGTAAAGCAGGAAGAAACGGTCATTCCACTGCCTGACAACATGCTTTTTGGCTAGTCTCAAGTAATCAGCTCTATCATTATCAAGCAAATAAAGACGATATAGGTCTTGGCACAGCGCATTCTGTTTCTCATCCCAACCGTTAATTTGCTGATATGGCCATTCACCCACCCGCTTACCTATATAACGGGCCAGAAAGTCGGCAGCTTTTTGCAACAGCGGCATTCCTTCAAGTTCACATCCTGAGTGGCGCACTATCTGAAAGAGGTCGATAATGTGCGACAGGTTGTATTGTGAATAACCAAAGGCCAATGTACGGCGTAGTTCTTGAGGCTGTCTGCCATCAGCTTCAATCTGAGTGAGCATCCGCTTCCTATAGAACTGAGACAGACGTTCGTCCATGACTTTCCGATTTCCAGTGAAATGTGCATAGGCGATAACCTGCACATCATAAGCTGTAGCATGGTTGTTGAGTTGGCGCGCCTCTTCCCTACCCTGGTCACTGTTAAGCATCCATTCAAGAAACCTTGAGAACCATGCTTTCAAGTCTTTCTGATCTTGAGAAGTGAAAGCCTTCGACGACGCCAACAGCAGCACACCGTCGAGCATATCCACGAAAGCGTAACTGTCAATCAGACCGTAACAGCGGCCCTTGTCACCATTCTGCCCTGGGACAATCTGCGCATAGTTCATATTTGGGTTCATGCGCGTACCTTTATTAATAAACCATGTCCGAATCATCTCCACTGCTTTCGAGGCATATTTTTCCTCATTGGTAAAATACCATGCCAAGGCAAGTGTGGAAACGGCTGATGTCATCTCCGACAAACGGTTACGATCCAACCTTTCCAATTCTGGATTCGACATGCCGTCACGGTTTATATACGGCAGACCATCTGACTTTGTGGGATCTGGCCAGAAATAGCGGCTCAGGCTCAGGTAATCGTGTTTGTCGCCACTGGCAGCCACCTTGTTCTTCTGCATCACAGACGGAGGATCCTGTCTTAAAGCCTCTTCAGCCTCGTCTATCAGATGGTGATAAGCCATACTATAGACAGGTTGATGCAGATTAACCTTAACTTCTGTCAGATGGGGCTTATCCCAGATTATCTGAGCCTGAACACCACCTGCAATTGTAATGAATAGTGTGATAAAAAGTAGTTTCCTCATATGACAGTGAGACGGTTAATTCACCACCAAACGGGTACTGATGACATCACGGCTATTGGAACCCACCATGATATCAAATTCGCCGTCGCCTTGGACGATATTGCCGTTAATATCGTAATACTGCAGCATGTCGGGAGTTATCGTAAACTTCACCTCACGTTGCTCACCTGCCTTCAGATGGATACGCTGGAAGCCTTTGAGTTCTTTTACAGGACGACTTACATCGGCCACCAAGTCACGAATATAGAGTTGTACCACTTCATCAGCCTCGCAATTACCTGTATTACCGACAGTCAGTACGGCTTCTACACTGCCACCCTTCGCCATGTGGTCTGAACTCAAGTTCAGTTTTCCGTAGTTGAAGGTTGTATAAGTAAGGCCGTAACCGAAAGGATAAAGCGGATCATTTCTCTCCTCCAGATAGTTGCTGGCAAACTTCTGATAGCGATCTGCACCCTCTGCCACTGGGCGACCTGTATTCAAATGATTATAATAAATAGGTACCTGCCCGAGCGCACGAGGCATTGTCACTGTCAGATGACCACTAGGAGCCACATCGCCGAACAACACATCGGCAATGGCTCTGCCAGCCTCGGAACCTGCAAACCACACGTTCATTATGGCATCCACATGTGCTTGTTCCCAGGTCAGAACGGTAGCACGACCAGAGAAATTCAACAGCACGACGGGTTTGCCCAGTGCCACAAGAGCCTCCAGCAGTTCGCGCTGCACATCAGGCATCTCCAATGTAGCACGACTACTGCTCTCTCCAGAGAATTCTGCACTTTCGCCCATAGCACACACTATCACATCAGCCTCCTTTGCCACAGCGAGTGCTTCAGCTTTCGCCTTTGCTTCATCTACTCTGGGGATATGCTTGCCAAACTCGGCAGCTTCCTGCAAGGCGGCATCACGTGTCAGGTTACTACCTTGGGCATACAACAGTTGAGCCTTACCAGCCAATGCCTGTTCCATACCTTCCTTTATTGTCTGATAGCGCTCTGGGGTATAGGCCACACACCAAGTGCCTGCAATATTAGCACGATCATTGGCCAACGGACCAATCAGGGCTATCTTGCCTTGTTTCTTCAACGGCAGAGTCTGATGATCATTCTTCAGTAGCACGAAAGTCTCGGTAGCCAACTGGCGCGACATGGCACGATGCTCGTCGGTGTAGATATCACGAGCCCTGCGCTTAGCGTCCAGATAGCGATAGGGATTGTCGAAAAGGCCCAACTTGTATTTGGCTTCCAAGACACGACGGCAAGCAAGATCAATGTCAGCCATCGTAACAGAACCGTCTTTCAACGATTCAGCCAGCGTACCGATAAAGCCATTTGAGCACATGTCCATATCTGTACCTGCCTTCAGCGCCTTCACCGAGTTTTGCTTCAGATTGCCAAAGCCGTGGTTCGTCATCTCACCAATCGAACCGTAATCCGTCACTACGAAACCGTTGAAGTTCCACTGATTGCGGAGCACATCGGTAAGCAACCAACGATTGGCAGTGGCATGCTGGCCATCCACAAGGTTGAACGACGACATAAACGAGCCAGCTCCAGCCTCAGCCGCAGCCTTGTAAGGAGGGAAATACTGGTTGTACATGCGCAAATGGCTCATATCCACTGTGTTATAGTCACGGCCACCTTCTACTGCTCCGTAAAGGCCATAGTGCTTCACACAAGCCATCACCCTGTCTGTATCATACTGATCACCCTGATAGCCACGCACATAAGCCTGGGCAATCTGACTACCAAGGAAGGGATCTTCTCCCCCACTCTCTGCCACACGCCCCCAACGGGCATCCAGTGAGATATCCACCATAGGCGAATACACCCAATTGATACCGTCGGCTGTAGCCTCCCTAGCAGAAACGCGGGCCATATTCTCAATGGCAGCCAAATCCCAAGAACATGACAAGGCAAGGGGAATAGGGAAGATGGTCTCATAGCCATGAATCACATCCATTCCTACGATAAGGGGGATTCCCAGACGTGACTTCTTGACAGCAATATCCTGAAGCGCCTTGATTTTGTCTACGCCTTTCAGATTGAACACACCGCCAAGCTGTCCGCTGGCGATGCGGGCTCCTACCTCGGTATCGACATTCCCACCCGTGACGATTTCGTCACTGGCTGGTGCCAGATTCAACTGACCCAGTTTCTCTTCCAGCGTCATCTTCTGGAGCAACTGGTCAACAAACTTGTTCATGTCCGATTGTGCCGACACTGCCATCGCCAGGTAGCCTGCCAACAAAGTTAAGATACATCTTTTAGTTTTCATACTTATAATATTTATAATTACTATTCAGATTTGGTTGCAAAGATACGAAATAAATTGGAAAACAATAAATCCCGCCCGGACAAAAAGCCGGGCGAGACACACTAAGTATAAAAAAAAGCAGCTTCACAGCTGTGTATGCTGAATAGTTTACTTGTGTTCTGCAACATACATACCGAGGATCTTAACGGTTGTACCGGCAGCAGTACCACCGAAGTCAAGACACATACGGAACTTACCGTCGAAGCCTGGGAGATCAACCAGCGTAATAGCCGTTGGAACATTGGCACTGACATCATGACGATCGGCTGTCAGGAAGACATTGTCATCGGCATCATTCTGTGCTTTGACAGTCATACCTGGCACATCGCCATTGGCTACGACTACGAGTGAGAGATCGTAAGTCTTGCCGGCGCTAAGCTTCACATTGTCAAACGGAATGTGTACTTGTCCCTGCCACTGGTCTGGGCCAATACCTTCAGGCATGGTCAGCGTCAGTTCTGCCGACGAGTCACCCTCATAGTCAGGATCAGCAACCTGTGACCAGCCTCCGTCAGCAAACCAGAAGTGGAAATCGCTACCAAACGGCTGATCTTTCAGGATGTTTTTGTCAGAAGAATAGTCAAAAGCCCAGGTATCGCCGGTCACGTTGGCGGCATTATGCTCTGTCAGGAACACACGCTTGATGGTAATCTCCGTACCGACAGGAGCGCCAGCGAAGTCGAGTGCGAGCTTGAATACGCCGTCGAAACCAGCACAGTCTGCCAGACTGATTACATTGATACCTCTCGTAATCTTATGACGTGCATCAGAGAAGAACGTATTGTCATCTCCCTCCAACTGAGGCTTAACCGTTACACCGTCACCCTCCATGTCAGCAGACGATTCGATGGCAATAGAGAAATCGTAGGTCTTGCCGGCACTGAGTTTCGGGCCATTATGCTCGATATGGATCTGAGCCTGCCACTGGTCACTGCCTGTTCCTTCAGGAATCGTGAAGCTCAAGCCGCTGTGGATATCACCATCGATGCCAGGATTAAGACCACCTGACCAGTCAGAGGGCGAGAACCAGGAGTTGTTGTCAGGTTTCCAATCAGCGAGGAGATCAGTACCTTCGGTATAGCCGAGCCACTGCTTGTCATCACCACCTACTTCAGTATTAATCCAATCCACATCCTTCGTCCAGACGAACATTTTCTGGTCACAGCCTGAGAAGGCATACAGCGTGGCTGCCACAGGACCGTTGGCCTTGACGGTGATTTCCGTAGAAGCACCTATCGGGAAGGCCGTAACCTTTGTACCATTGGTAGAGATGTAGTAGGTCACACCATCCAACTGCTGCGAATTGTTGGTGAGGGTAAATGTTGTCTGCTTAGGCTCATCGACCTGTGACACACCCAGCGACAGGGCTTCCTGAGGAATCACTGAACCACCCAGACTGTGATCATCGCTGTCCTGCGGCTTGCAGGAATCGAATCCTGCAAGTGCCAGACAAGCTATCATTGTGCTATATAGTAACTTTTTCATAATGCTTCAATTTTCTATTCTACCTATTTATTAATTATAACCAGGGTTCTGTTTCAGAGCAAACTCCGTACCGGCGGTCTTATCGATCTCTGCCTGTGGGATAGGCAGGTACTTATTATGCTCATCCCAAGTACGGACAGAGTTGTGGTCTGCATCATTCTCAGTCAGCACAGAGGCTGCATCACCCCAACGTACGAGGTCATAGTAGCGATGGCCTTCACCAACGAATTCATAGTGGTACTCATCCTTGATGTCCTTTGCTGTCGGGTTAGCAATATCGTGGTCATTGTCACCGAAAGCACGACGGCGCACCTGATTGAAGCACTCCTTAGCAGAAACTCCCTGTTGCTCGGCAACACCATCCATGATCACCAGTTCGGCATAGTTCAGCAGTGTCTCAGCATAGCGGAAGATGCGGAGGTTGTTACAGTAGTTCAGGTCCTGATCACCTACAGGCTTACGATAGTCAAAACGGGCTGCATACTTCTTGAAGAAGAGACCGGTATCCTGGAAACGGGGGCCGTAGGAACCTTTTGCACGCCAGTCGTTGATAGAGCCGTCACGACGGGTATCGCCAGCAGCGAACATCTCATAAGTAGAGACACGTACAGGACAGAATCCCCAACCGTCACGATAGATGGCATCAGGATCAGCCAAACCATTCGGAGAGATGAAGGCAGGAAGGTTGGTACCATAACCCTGCCAACCGCTTGACCAGGTCTTACCCTCACCCATCTGATTGGACTCGAAGATAGACTCACGGCAGAACTCGCGCTCATCATCCCAGAGACCATTGAAGTCGGGATAGAGTTCATACTCTCCGCTGTTGATGATAGTAGCCAGATCGTTGGCAACCTCCTGATACTTCGTCTGATCTTTTTGATACATCACGGCACGAGCCTTCAGCATCAGGGCGGCAGCACGGTTTACGCGACCCTTGCCATTCTCCGAAGCATCATCGTTATTGAACATGGGCAGCACACCCTCCTCCGCAGCCACACTGACATCGCTGATAATCTGGGCATAAGCCTCATCAGGCGTAATCTGCTTAGCCATATAGTTGGTGGCAGCAGTCAGTGGTTCCGTAAAGAAAGGAATACTTCCAAAATACTTCCAAAGCATATACACATAGTAAGCACGGAGGAAGTGAGCCTCGGCATTATACTGCTTCACACGGGCCGACTGGTCTTCGATACTGGCACAAGCGTTGATCACAGAGTTGGCACGAGCGAAACCAGAGGTATAGATGTTCCATGAACCAGGAAGGGTATGCAGACCGTCGGCCTGGAAGAGTGAGATGTTATAGAGCTGCAGCTGGTCACCAGCATCACCACCACCCTTGTAACAGTCATCAGACTGAACGTCGGCAACTACACAGTTAGATTCATAGTTGTTGTTGGCATAGGAGTCGAACAACAGAATCTGATAGACTGCGGCCAGTCCGGAGTTGACAGATGCTTCGGTAGCGGTACCACCGTCAGACAGTCTGTCAGTAGGCAGAGACTCCAAGAAGTCGTCACCGCATGATGTCAGCGTCATTCCTGATGCCAACATGGCTGCCATTACTAATGTCTTATATAATTTCATAATCGTTGTATCTTTTATATTAAATTAGAATGTAACGTTAGCACCAATGTAAATGGTACGAGACTGCGGATAGATACCCTTATCAACGCCCATGGCTGTTGCAGAAGCGCCATCACCGCCACCCAATTCAGGATCGAAGCCGTCGTAGCCAGTGAAGGTCAGCAGGTTCTCGGCTGAGACATAGAGGCGGAGACGCTGGATGGAAGCGACACGGGTAATGTTCAGAGGCAGGGTATAACCCAACTGGATATTCTTCAGACGCATATAGCTGCCATTCTTGATGAAGAGGTCAGATGACTGCCAGTTACCGTTGGGGTTAGCGGCTGTCATACGGGGAATCTTGTTGCTGGTACCCTCACCATGCCAACGATCCATAATCCACGACGGACGGTTCATGGCAGGCACGTCACCACGTTGGGCGAAGTCGAAGACGTCGTTGCCCAGAGTTCCCTGGAAGGAAGCATTGAAGTCGAAGCCTTTCCAGTCGGCACCAAGAGTCAGACCGAAGGTTACATCGGGAGCACCCTTACCGATCTTCGTACGGTCACCGGAGTTAATGGAGCCATCACCGTCGAGATCAACGAAACGTACGTCACCAGGCTGTGCATTAGGCTGGATCAGTCCACCGTTAGCATTCTTATAGCTATTCACCTGATCCCAGTTCTGGAAGATACCGTCTGTCTTCAGACCATAGAAATAAGGCCATACATCACCGTTCTTGGCATGGACGTAAGTACCGACACCACCAGCACCAGCACCTTCGTAGTCTGTCTCACCCGACTCGTTACCAAGGTCGATCATCTTGTTCTTCAGAATAGAGACGTTACCATTGATATAGTAATTGAAGTCCTTCACGTGGTCTTTCCAACCGAACTCAAACTCATAACCCCAGTTCTCCATCTTTCCGAGGTTACCCATAGGTGAACTCTGGCCGATATAAGTAGGAACAGGCATATAGGCAAGCATGTCCTTGGTCTTTTTCTTGAAGTAGTCAAAGCTGAAGCTCAGACGGCTGTTGAAGAAACGGAGATCGATACCGAGGTCAATCTGTTCAGAAGTCTCCCACTTCACGTCGGGGTTAGCCACACGACCAGGAGAAGAACCATAGATCATTGTACCCTCATTGGCCTGTGACACAGGGTTGTAGCTGCCACCAAAGTAGTAGTTCTCACCACCGTCCATCAGCGACATATAGAGGAAATTACCAATAGAGGCATTACCGTTCTGACCCCAAGAGGCACGGATCTTCATCACATCGAACCAAGTGGGTTTAGCATTCTGCAGATAAGGTTCGTTAAGTACGTTCCAACCAAGAGATACAGCGGGGAAGGTAGCCCATTTGTTATTTGTTCCGAATACGGAAGAGCCGTCACGACGGAGGGTGAACTGAACCATATAGCGCTCGTCAAAGTTATAGTCGAGACGTCCGAAGTAAGAGGCAAGAGAAGTCTTGTCGTAACCGCCGGTACCACCACTTACGCGCTCCTCAGAACGGTCTGCGATAGCATAGTCGATGTTAGCCTTCAGCGGGTCGGTGTCGAGCAACTGGTAGTCGTTACCTGAGAGATAACGGTACTGGTAACGGTTAGCAGACTGTCCGAGCACAACAGTCAGGTTGTGCTTGTCAGCGAAAGTGTTCTGATAGGTGAGCACATTCTCAACCTGCCAACGGAAGCCACGGTTCATCGAGCTGCTTACCCAGCTCTGATCGGTATGAGCCATCGTACCGCGGAACTCCTTCATACCATAGCCGTCGTAGCCCCAGAAAGCGAGGTCGGCACCATAGCTGCTCTTGAACTTCAATCCGGGGAGCACATCCAGCTCTGCATAGAACGAAGCCACGAACTTATCATCATTGTTATAGCCATGTGAAGGCTGATTCAGCGTAGCCACCGGGTTTGTGAGCTCCTGGAAACCAGTGGGAGGCAGCGAGAACACGCGACCGTCCTTTGTAATAGCGTTGGGCTGCTCAGCAAGCAGGGCCTTACCTTCCTCCTCAGAGAGATAGACGGGCTGCAGGGGTGAGAATGTCAGGGCCGAACCCAGGATTGAACCATACTCAGTATTGGTAGAGATACCAGAACTCTTTGAGCGTGAGTAACCAATATTCACACCGACCTTCAGTTTATTAAGGAACGTGCGGTTATTAGCCTCGAATACGGTATAGGTGCTGTTGCTACGCAGACTCCAACGGTTATAGTTAGAACGGTCGTAGTTACCACCCACGATACCTTCCTGATCGAAATAGCCGAGTGAAAGGAAATAGTTCATCTTGTCGTTACCGCCGCTGACACTTACCTGATGCTGTATAACGGGAGCATCGTAGTTGAACACCTCGTCCTGCCAGTCAGTACCAGTACCCTGAAAAGAGGCAATGTCATTTGCAGAATAGCGGGGCACGTTGCCGTCGTTGACCTGAGCCTCGTTCATGATCGTCATATACTCCTGGGCATTCAGCACAGCCTTCTTCTTCCAAGGATTCTGCCAACCATAGCTGAAATCATAATTAATAGTGGTCTTACCGGAAGAACCACTCTTCGTGGTGACGAGAATCACACCGTTCGCTGCACGAGCACCATAGATAGCGGCAGAGGCAGCATCCTTCAGGATCTCGACAGAAGCGATATCCACGGGGTTCAGATAGCTGATACCACCCTCAACGGCCATACCATCGACGATGTAAAGGGGATCGGAGTTATTTACAGAACCAGAACCACGGATGGTAAACTTCGAGGGAGCACCGGGCTGTCCTGAAGCCTGTGTGATCTGAACGCCAGAGACTTTACCCTTCAGGGCGTCCTCAATACGTGAGGGACGTGTCAGGTTCAGATCATCACCAGTCACCTTCGAGATGGCGGCTGTCACGACACTCTTCTTCTGAACACCATAGCCGATTACCACCACATCGTTGAGCACCTGAGCATCCTCTTTCAACGTAATGGTCATCTCATTCTTGGCTTTCGCTTCCTGGGTCTGATAACCCACATAAGAGACTACAATCGTCGCACCATCAGATACCTTTAAGGCAAACTGACCATCAATATTGGTGATGGTCGCATTCTGAGGTTGCGCTTTCTCGACAACAGTAGCACCGATAACCGGGTCACCGTTCTCGTCAATCACAGTACCCAAGATTCCTGAGAACTGGGCGAATGTTGACATGGACATAAACAGTCCAAGCAACGAGCATAGAAACCTACTTTTTTTCATAAATTGTTATTAATATTGTTAGTAACACATAATTCATTTAGAGAGCATGACTTGTTGATAAAAGTCCATGGTTTTAATTCCGATGCAAAGGTACAGTGAAAAAACAGGGTCTGAAAGCCGACAAAGACCGAAATATAGATGGGTGTCATTTTTACAAGAATCGTATACTGTTGATATTAAGGCGGTTAAGAGGTGTGCCTGTTTTTGACGATATAGACGAAATACCTATCAGTATAGATACAAAAATGAAAAAACATGACCATATATTTGGCCATTCTAAACATTTTATGTACCTTTGCAGACAAATTAAAACCAAAAACAATGAATAGGCAAATACTAACTAACATTTTCCTGACTTTCACTCTCTGTTGCACAGGAGCAAACCATGTGAATCTGGACTCCTTATACAAAGTGCTGGATGCCGCCATCGACTCTTCCGACATCTATCTTCGCCAGAAGACGGAGCGCATCGCATCGCTCAAGGACAGCTATCGGCGTAGCATCACCGATATTGAAAGATACAATGCGGCTGAACAGCTTTATGAGGAATACATCCCATTTGAAAACGACTCCGCCATCACTTACCAATATAAATGTATCCAGTTGGCAGAGCGCATGGAGCGTACCGATCTGAAGGACAAGGCACTCATCGACCTGGCCTCTCAACTGGCCAACTCAGGATTCTATCATGAGGCCGAAATGCATTTCAAGGAAATACAGCCAAGCCAACTTGAAGGAACAATTCGCGACAAATGCCTTACAACCATGAGCCAGTTGTATGGTGAGATGGCCTACTACACACACGATCCAGAACTCAAATCAAGGTTCTATGCCACTCAAAATGCTTTACGTGACTCGCTGATTGCCACAATCGACAGTACTTCCCTGACTTGGATCTTCCAGAAGACGCTGACACTCAACAACCGTGAAAAGTCTAAAGAAGCGCTTGCCTACAGCGACAGATGGATGAAGGTGTGCAAACCTGGTAGCCGCGATTATGCCACGATGGCCTTCTTCCGCTCTGAGATATACAAGAATCTCGACGATGTGGAGATGCAGCGCTATTGGCTTCTGCATGCCGCCATCATCGATGTGCGCAGTGCCATTATGGATCAGGGAGCACTCTGGAGCCTTGCCAATTCGCTTATCCGCAATGAGGGCGACCTCGATCGTGCCTATAAGTACATGGACTTTTCATGGAACTGCATCTCCCGGTTTAGTCCTCACATGCGGTCCTGGCAGGTGTCACCCATCCTGACACGTATCAATGATGAATACAAGGCCAAACTCAAACATGCCAACACCCGATTGCAATGGACGGTGGGCATTATCAGCCTGCTCTCAATCGTCATGATACTCCTGCTCGGATATGTCACCAAAAAGCGTAGACAGCTGGCTGTCGCACATGACGAACTGGCACAGTCTAACCAGCAACTGTCACGCTTGAATGCCCAGTTGAAGGAGACTAACGAACAGCTGGCCATGTCGAACCTGCGGCTCCACGACTCTAATCGCGTAAAAGACGAGTATATCACCAAGTTCCTGAAACTCTGCTCAGAATACATCGACAAACTCGACAACTACCGCATCAAAATCAACCGCAAGGCGAAAGCCAACCAGTTTGATGACATCCGGAAGATGACGAGTTCCCAGCAGATGAAGGAAGATGAGGTCAAGGAACTCTTCGACAACTTCGATGCCGTATTCCTCCATTTGTTCCCCAATTTCCTCAGCGAGTTCAATGCCCTGCTGAAACCAGAGGAGCAGATTGTACTGCCAGAGGAGAACCATCTCACTACAGACCTGCGCATCTTTGCCCTGATTCGCCTGGGCATCGATGAAAGTTCGCGTATTGCCGACTTCCTGCGCTACTCGCCCAATTCGATCTACAACTACCGTGCCCGCATCAAGAATAAGGCCATCGGTGACCGCGAAGACTTCGAGCGGCGTGTCAAGGAAATCGGTATTGAGAAACATTAAGCATAGCATACTGGAAAAAGGGCGCCTGCTCCCGCAGACGCCCTTCCCCTAAACTTACTATTAATCTAAAAACGAACTCTAACCAACTAGTATAGATAAGTATTTGATGACAGTCTTAGAGTCCAGACTTGTAAATCTAACAATCATTTAACTAATATAACTAATTAAGACCAAATTATTAATTTCAATCATTTGTGTAGAACCAGTCAGCGGGTACACTCTGGCGCTCAGTCATCCAGCCCTGTGAAGGATCAACAGCGATGATCATCGGAGCCTCACCTGCCTTGGGGAACTGAACCTTGAACACACCCTCGCTGTTCTTCTGTTCCACCTCAATGCTCACGTTATGAGCGCCATTGAGACCTGTCCAACCCGTTACGTCGTCGAGTTTCAAATCCGGGCTTGTCTGGAAGGTATCCTGACCACCGGCAGCATATTCCTTATTGCCAATCTTCAAGACAAATGGGAGTGTTCCTCCAAGGTGACGGATCACGGCCTCCTGACGCTTACCCTTCTCATTCCATTTTGTCACCACACCGTTGGTATAGGTAGGACTAATGGTTCGGATTTCAGTCACGTCGACAACGATATCGTTGAAGTCGAAGTCATCGGTAGAACCCAGGTCCTCGATCATATAGCGTACGGTCTTCACCTCTTCGATCTCGTCGCCCTCCTCGATCTTGATGGGCTTCGGAACAGTCTTGCCATACACCAGGAACACCACGTCATTGCAGTCCCAGTCAGAATCCTTCAGATCGGCATCCTCACAGCCGATGATCATCACCTCGTTGTCCTCAGCGATATTGGCGGGACGAGGCACGTCCTGCAGGGCGAGCATCTGGCCCTTCAGCGATGACTCATGGGCACCAACATTATTAATCTCGTGATATTTACCATCCCATTCACCGCTACCTGAAACCGTGACATCAAGATAAAAGTACATCTCAGCACCCACGGGGAAATCGTGGAAAGTATAAGGTGTAGAACGCACAGCTGTCACCTGGTTCTTTTCACTCCAGTCGGGAGTCCAACGGTCTGTACCGTCTGTATTATAGAGGCTGTTCCAATGTCCATAGCCCCAGTCATACCACTGACCATGCAGGTTGTGCCACTCTTCATTGTCCATATCTTTGATCTGGATGGTACCTGTCTTTGTTTCATCCTGCACATTCTCATCAGAACCACCCAGACTGGTCTTGTTGATCTTCTCCCACACCAGGTAATCGACGCCATCCACCACGACGTGGAGGTTCCACATGGCTCCTGCCTGACCTTGATAGATGGGGATAATGGTGAAGTCGTTGCCGGGAACGGTCATATAGAAAGGATTGCCCAGGCTACGGTTGTCCTGACCTTCCACGAGTTGCTCATGCATCCAGGCCAGTGTATTATTATCGACCTCGTACCAACTGCCAGCAGTGATGCCGCCATCATTGGCACGTGTGCGAACCTTATTATTAGAACCCATGCGATAGTCGCTCTGCTTGGTGCTGAAATCCCAGCTCTGGTTCAAGTCCACATTAGGATACTTCTTGGCGAAGTTCTCTACATACGATTCCTTGACGGATACCTGCTTGCCTTCGTTGATGACATTGGTATCATAAAGATCCGTGTTACTTGAGCAGGCTGTCAATGCTGCAGCTGCTACGACCATCATCAGTTGTTTCGCGTTCGTTTTCATTTTTCTTTTTAGTTTTTAGAATGAATAATTCTGTTAATAAATTTGTTTTTGTCTTTTTTGTTTCGACGGTGCAAAGGTACGATGCTTTTTTGCCAAAAACAAGAGCATATAAAGGCCAATGTGGAAGAATATAGGGGCACAGAATACGACAACTGACTGAAATACAGCAGAATACACAAAACATTCAGAAGCGCCAATGTGGATATCATATAGAGGTGTAAAAAGTACATTTAACGCCATTTTGGGGCAAAAAAAGAGCGAACCCGAAGGCTCGCTCACTTAAAATAAGGTGTCTCTCTGACTTATTTCTCATTGTCAATGAGCTTCCAGATACCAGCAGCGCAAGCACCACCTACGAACGGACCAACGATGAAGATCCAGAGGTTTGCCAGAGCTGTACCACCCTGGAAGATGGCAGGAGCAATTGAACGGGCGGGGTTCACAGAAGTACCAGTGTAACGGATACATACCAGATGAACCAGAATCAGACTCAGACCGATAGCCAGACCAGCGAAGTTGTTGGTAGCACCATTTGTCTTGGCAGTTGCACCAAGAACCACGAGTACGAACACACAGGTAAAGATAATCTCAGCCAACAGTCCGCCGAGCATCGTTACGTTTGCCTGCAGGTCGTTGGCACCGGTACCCTCCAGTCCGGGAACATTTTCCGTCAGTATATACAGCAACAGGCTGCCGATAAAGGCACCGATTACCTGGAAGAGCATGTACATACCGCAATCCTTACCATTGATACGTCCACTGAGGAAGCAACCCAGGGTGATAGCCGGATTGATGTGGCAACCGCTGATTCCGCCGATAGTGTAGGCCATCGCTACGACAGCCAGACCAAAGGCAAAAGCTGTTCCCACCACAGCAGGGATATTGTTCACTGGATCACAACCCAGACTGACGGCAACGCCGCAGCCCATCAATACGAGCACCATCGTGCCCACCATTTCTGCTAAATACTTTTTCATAATTGCAATTGCTTTAATGTTAATGGTCTATTATTTCCGTATTTGGCGGCAAAGTTAAACAAAAAATGTTTAGGATACAAACATTTTACAATTTATTTTCCAAAAAAAAGAGCAGGAGACCGCAGCTTACGCCTTAGTCTCCTGCTTATTACTTTTTATTTCGTCCTAATAGACCGATTATTTAAACCAATCGATACTCGGTACGCGAGAGCGCTCAGTCATCCAATCGTGACCTGCCTTCACAGCAACCATCTGGGGAATAGAGCCAGTCTCAGGGAACTCAATCTCTACTACCTGGGCATTCTCACCCTTCACAGCGAAAGAGATATTATTCTCTGAAGGCTGCCAGTCGGAAGCGTCAAACTCACCATACACGGCATTCTTGTCAATACTCGTGGTGTTGTACATCGTCTTCACATCAAGGCCTTCCTGACCATTCTTAGACCATACCTGCTTACCATCGATGAGGATAGTGATGTCGAGTATTCCACCAAGCGCACGAACGACACCTTTCGTCTCAACCTTACCGTCACTCCAGGTCGTCTTTGTCAAGTCAACCACGCAGTCGTTGAAGTCAAAGTCACCCACACTACCGAGGTCTTCCATCATGTAGCGCTTAGCAACCTCACTGACAATCTCAGCTTCCTTTACTTCGTAGTTCTCCAGAAGACAAATCAAGTCTGAATAGTCTTCATCACCGTTGCAGTCGAAGGCCACATACTGACGATTATTCACAGTGAACAATTTGCAAGTAGTTAACTTGTGCTGCTCTAAATTGTTCCAAATTTCAGCGTCTTTAGCAATACCTGAAGCATCTGTTGCAGAGGGCGTGACAACAGCATACCAGTAAAAGCCCTCAACACCCATCATATCCTCCGAATCAATCTCGCGTCCTGTATTGAAATTCAGATTATTTGTGCCAGAAGCCTTTCCAAGACCAGAATACCAAGTATTATCTTTGGCATTCACTGTGAATAAATAATTAATCAACTTATCTTGACCATTAAACTTCACACCAACAGTATGATAAGCATAATCATCACCCGTACCTTTCGCATAAACAGGATGGATGGTCATTGATGCATAAGGTTTCCAATCCACAACCGCAGCAGATTCCACCTGCTCTTTTACACCTTCGAAATCATCATCAACAAAAGCGAAGAAATTGCTTCCGTGCGGCTTTGTATTCCAAACTACTGTTGATTGCTCATCACCACGGGTGCTAGCCTTAGCGCTGGCAGTAAAGTCCCAGCTCTGAGTCTCTGATACAGGGCCAAAGGCCTCTACAAACTGCTGTTCATAGCTCTTCACGGTGTTCTGATTGACAACATTTGCATCATACATGTCATTATTACTACATGAAGCGAACATCATAGTTCCTGCCAATGCTACCATAACAGCAGCAGCGCTCACATTTTTTTTCATTTCTATAAAGTTTATTATTTAATTAATTTAGTTTTTTTGCAAATTTGATGCAAAATTACTCATTCCCCCTTAACCCACCAAATATATTACCCAACATTTCTCAAAAAGGCCCAATTATTGATTTTTATTAAGGTTTCCCTGATGATGGCCCTCCAAAAAGGCCTGCTTTAGCCAATTAAATGCAAAAATAGAAGCTTTTCTATCGTCGATTCAGAAAAACTTCGTACTTTTGCAGTGAATATGCAACAGACGAATCCATACCTCAAGCAATTCCCCGAATTAATGAAGGGGAAAAAGATAATTTACGTCCACGGCTTCGGCTCGTCAGGACAGTCTGGCACCGTCACTCGTATCCGAGAGGTGCTTCCCAACGCCACCGTCATCGCTCCCGATCTCCCCATTCGCCCCGAAGAGGCCATGGCGCTCCTCAGGCAACTCTGCCAACAGGAACAGCCCGACCTCATCATCGGCACTTCGATGGGAGGCATGTATACCGAGATGCTCTATGGCTACGACCGCATCCTCGTCAATCCGGCCCTCCGGATGGGAGACACGATGAAGGAACATGGCATGATCGGCAACCAGCATTTCTCTAATCCTCGCCTCGACGGCGTGCAGGAGTTCATCGTCACCAAAGCCCTCGTCAAGGAATACAAGGAAATGACTGATCACTGCTTCGAAGGTATTAATAATAAGGAACAGGCGCGCGTATGGGGACTCTTCGGCGATGAGGACACTACCGTCAATACCTACGACCTCTTTCACGCCCACTACCCTACCGCCATCCGCTTTCATGGCGAGCACCGCATGAACGACAACTCCTTCATGCATGCCGTCGTCCCGGTTATCCGTTGGATAGACGATTGCCAGGAAGGCCGCGAGCGTCCCATCATCTATATCGACATCAACACCCTCGCCGACAAGTTCCAGAAGCCGAACAGTTCAGCCCAGAAGACCATCCGCACGCTACTCGAGACCTATCAGCTCTTCTTCGTGGCACCAGCCCCTGCCGAGCCTGAGCACTATGCCGAAGTCAACACCTGGCTCTACGACTATATCACGGTTCCCGCCTACGGCCATACCGTCTTCACCAACCAGAAACAGCTTCTCTACGGCGACTATCTCATCGACGCAGAGGAAACTGATACGATGGGCACCCTCATCCAGTTTGGTACCGATACCTTCAAGACCTGGGACGATATCGCCGACTATTTCTCCCGCCTAGGCGGCCAGTAAACAATAAAAACACTTACACAAATGAACATACAGGAACTATTGAATCGCACAGACCGCTTTGCAGCCAATGCGGGTTGCAGGATAACAGAGGCCGATGCCAATCATGCCGTCGCCGAGATGCTGGTCACCAATGATCACCTGAATGGGGGGAATGTCTGTCAGGGAGGCGCCTTGTTCACCCTGGCCGATCTGGCAATCGCCGCCCTGATGAACTATCGTGAACAGCTCACCTTCGGCATCAGCAACAGCATCATGTTTGTATCCAGCGCCAAGGAAGGCGACCTGCTTCGTGCAGAAGCCGTCAGCGTCTGCGACCATCACAAGATTCCATCCGTCGAAGTCAGGGTCACCAATCAGGAAGGCCGCCTCATCTGCCACGTCACAGGGTTAGGCTATCGCAAGAGCCAGAAAATCTGAATGAATGAGGGTTTTCCCCGCTATTTGATCTTCTTGAGCTATATTCTTCAACATTATTTCTCGATAAGCCGGTATTCGGTCGTATGACTGAGGCGGCGGCTCTTGAAGTCGAACTGGTTGTCGTTCAGGGCGTTGCCCAGTTTGACGAAGGTGGTGTCGGGGTCGTAGTTGGCATAACGCTCCGAGAGACGCTGGCTGATGTCGCTCAGGGCCCACCACTTGCCTTCGCCCTCCTTGGGCTTGCGGAAGGTCTCGCCGATCATCTCCACTAGGTCGTTCATGCGCTGATACGACTCGTTTTCCTTGATGAGCGTCTTGATCTCATCGTCTTCCAGCCAGTAGCGCTCACCTTTATTAAAGAGGTGAAGGGCCTGGGCGAAGAGCTGAAGATGATTGAGGTCGTCATTGAAATTGATGTTGCCCGTCACGCCGATGCAGGCGAAACGCCTCGAACCCGTTGGATCGACGAGCGGCTTCTGCTGGTTGGTGGTGCCGATGAACGAGGTATAGCGGCGATACTGCTTGATGGTCTTGCCGTAAGGCGGGCGGAACTTGACATCGGCTGATGACAACAGATACTTCAGCACAATCTGCTGCGACGAGGTGGTCTTGTCGAACTCATCGATGTTGATGAGCGCAAACGAGGTAAGGGCGATATTCAGGTCGAACTCGTTCTTGAAGTTGATCTTATCATTATAGTAGTCGCGCAGCTCTGGCGGCAGGAGAATCTTACAGAAACGCGTCTTACCACAACCCTGACGGCCAATCAGCAGCGGGGTTAAAGCATTGCCAGTCAACTGCTTATCACTCTCGCGCCATTGGGCCACCATCCCCACAAGCCACATACGGAGATACTTCTCCCAATGGGGCTGGGCGGTGGGCACGCGGGCTGCGAGGTCAGCGATATAGTCGTGTCCATCCCAGGCGGGCAGTTTGTCGAGCCAAGTGTTCACGGGGTCGAACTGCTCGATGCGGGTAGAGTCGATGAAGCGGTTCACGTCTCTGTCCCACGACTTCAGCCCCAACTCCGTCGCCCGCAGCGTCATCGTGTTGCGCACCTCCTCCGACAACGGCTTAAACGTCTGATCCTCAGAGAATTTCTCACGATACTCAGCCACGCCCGTCAACAGGTTCTTGCGCATGTCGAAGTTCTCGTTGAGGAAGATTTCCGTCTTCATCGCCTGAATGGTGTCCTCAGGGATGCTCTTCAGCGGCTTGATCTTGTGCTTCTTCATGTAGTCCTCCTGCAGGGTGACGGCATAGACATCAGAGAAGACCTTCTTCACCAGCATCTCGTCGGTATTCAGTGCCGGATGCAGCAAGGTATAGCCCTGGGCCTGCGCCAACGGGATGCCTTCAGCCAGACAGCGCGAGGCTATCTCCATGAGCCACTTCATCAGACGGTCGTCATCGGGCAGGTCGAAGTAATGACCCGTCACCGACTCCGAGATAAAGAGCCAGTTCATCTGATAGCTGCGCTCAAGGGTGCGGCCCGGCATCAGGTAGTCGCTCTCGTCGGAGATGGCAATCTGCTCGTCATCCTCCACTTTCCTCGTATCGGCATAGAAAGGCATCGCCTCCGGATTATACCACACCTCCGGATCGCTGCTCAGATAGACCGTGCGGTCGAGACGGGGTTCCAAGAATGCGATGTCGAAGCCAAACTGCGACTGATAAGCCTGACGGGCCGTCTCATACAGATGATGATGGAACAGCTGGATGTCAGCCTCGTCCTTGGGCAGTCCCCCACCCTGATCCTGATACAGCTCCCCTCGGCAGACGATCTTCACACTCTTGCCCGAGCCACCCAGGAAGCAGAGCAGCGTCTGGGGCATGCGGCGCGCCTTGTTGCGGATAGCCATCGCCTGCTCATAGGTAGAGAGTCCGTTGATCTCGAGCACCACGAGACCGTTGTACTTCAGCATCCGTCGCTTCTGGTCGCGGTTCTCATATTCAGCTGCAAAGCAGAGTCGCGGCAGTTTGATGCCCCCTTCGAAATGGGTTAGCACGCGACCGTCGTCCGTTCGCTGCGGACTCATCAGGTGATAGACGTCACGGATGTGGCGAACCATTTCCACCTGCGGGCCTTCCTTGATAATCTGGGCTACCTGCTGCAGCTCAATACGGCTGGCAGTTTCAGTCTTCCGACTGATGTTCAGCATTGTTATACGCATATATACCTTTTATTTGATTATTTCTTGTCAGTACTGTATTTTTGCTTTAGGCTGCAAATATACGAAAATTTTCCCAGAAATACAAATATTTTTGCATCTAAATTTGAAATTCTTCTTATACCTACACTAAATCCGAAATATTTCTCTGAAAATGAGGATTTTAATCAATTTTGTAACCTCCACTTAACTTCCACCAATCATCCACTTAACCTCCACTAGATTTTGGTATAATTCCCAATCATTTCTGATTATCTGACAAGTTTTGCAAAAGTACAGAGCCCATTCAGCGTACAAAGTTAGTGGAGGTTTAGTGGAGGTTAAGTGGAGGTTTAGTGGAGGTATAAAAACGGGTTAACTTATTGATATATTGTAAATTAATTCAAATTTAGTGGATGTTACAATAAAATAATAGGCATTTGAGTTACATTACGACAAACTATAGGTTACATTACGACAAACCATAGGTTACATTACGACAAACCACAGGTTACATTACGACAAACTGGTGCTCACATTACGAGTAAACACCAGTCCGTTACCCCCTAAAATTCAGCCTAGTGGATGATCAATGCGCAAAAAAAATTGGAGAGATTATTAATGAAGCCCCATAGGATGAAGAAGCTTACCATCAGTTGTTTTATCCAGATTCTTCAGACTTTCACCAATCGCGATTAGCAGCATACCTCATTGGCACCCCTCTTGCATAGCCAATCGCATGACTATTTCATACTAACTACACATGATGCAGAGCATCGTGAGGTCGTCGCTCTGCGGGGCATTGCCCACATGCTGCTTCACGCTATCCGACAGACGTTCCACCAGCTGCCTGGCTCCCTCAAAGGGGTGGCTGGCAATGACGTCGAGGACACGATCATCCCCAAACTGCAACTGCTCACCATCCTCCGCCTCCGACAGTCCGTCAGTATACAGGAACAGAGGCCTGCCCTTGACATTCTCGATCTCCTCGCCTTTGAACACCAGTTCCGGCCACAGGCCAATAGGCGCATTCGACTCCATTTCTACGAAAACAG